>Ga0265297_10000420_pt1 | contig 129819 bp, 131 predicted proteins | sample Munlanlwell13791_FD_192502 | JGI IMG/M metagenome (GOLD analysis project Ga0265297, IMG submission 192502) | Leachate microbial communities from a municipal landfill in Southern Ontario, Canada - Leachate well 137-91 | ecosystem: Engineered > Solid waste > Landfill > Unclassified | place...
GAGCAATCACTACTCAACCAATAGTCAAAACAGGCTCTTCATGCGTCAGCGGTTCATGTCTTCAATTTGATGGAGTGGATGACTTTGTTAACTTTGGAAATAATCCATCGTTAAGTATGGGCACAGGCGATGCCACAGTTTCATTATGGGTTAAATTTGATAATACAGTAGCTCCACAAATAGAATCAATGGCGATAACGGGTGGATATAGCAATTCGGCTGGAGTTGCTGGGTATTGGATTATTAGGAATATTGGAACAAGCAGATTGAGATGCGAATTTTCAGACGGCACTGCTACTAGAGTTTATGGACTCTTATCAGCTGAAGGAACATTGGTTGCCAACACTTGGTATAATATTGTAGTAACCTTTGACCGAGATTCAGTCATGCAAGCATATATTAATGGAATTAAGCAAACAGGATTTTCAACAGATATTTCAGCAAAAACACAAAGCATTAGCAATTTTACAAATTTTAAGATCGGAGCATATTCAACAACCTATTATTTTTTAGCCGGCAAGATGGATGAAGTCAGAGTATATAATGCCATTATGCCAACCTCGCAAATCAAACAGCAGTATTACGCTGGACTGCAACAATTATTAGTTAACAGAGAAATCAATAGGGAAGAGTACAATCAAAGAATTGCTGATTTAGAATTTAGTATTTCACAAAAGTAATATGCACAGCAAATCATCATTCACTTTAATAGAACTTTTAGTTGTCATCGCCATTATCGGCATCCTTGCCGGTGTTATTATCGTGTCTATGTCTGGCGCCACCGACAAGGCAAACATTGCCAAGTCCCAAGTCTTTGCCAATTCACTCCGAGACACACTAGGTGCCAATCTTGTTTCTGAGTGGAGATTTGATGGTTTAGGGGTTGCAGATGGCGCTGCCGCTACAACAGCATATACTCAAGATACATGGAGTAGTGGAAACAATGGAACAATTATTGGAACTCCCTTTGTCTATTCAGGTTCAAACTGTGTTTCTGGTTCTTGTCTTCAATTTAATAATACAGACAGAGTGAATGTTGGAAATGACTCATCATTAAACATAAAAGATAGTATTACTTTAAGTTTATGGATTAAAGCGTCTATTTCAACTCCATCTGGCTGGGTAAATCTTATTAATAGTAACAGTAATGGCAACTGTGATAATGGTTCTTATTGCATAAGATGGAGTGGGGCACGTCTTTATTCACACTATTATGGTGATTCTTCCAGTTCCGCAGTCTACATTGGTCAAAACCTTATAAATGACAATAAGTGGCATTTTTTGACCAGTATTTATGATGGAGCGAATACCTATTTCTATTTAGATGGGGCAAAAAAAATGACAGGATCATTAACTGGACAATTAAAAAATATTCCGAATGTTGTTTCTATCGGAAATCCAGGAACTGGTTATAGTGAAATGATTGATGAGGTTAGAATATTTAATATAGCTATGCCAACCTCGCAAATCAAGCAGCAGTATTACGCTGGACTGCAACAATTATTAGCTAACAGAGAAATCAATAGGGAAGAGTACAATCAAAGAATTGCTGATTTAGAGTTCAGCATCTCACAAAAATAATTATGAATTCTAAACATTCTTTCACTTTAATAGAGCTACTAGTTGTCATCGCCATCATCGGCATCCTCGCCGGTGTTATTGTTATATCAATGACTAATGCCACCGACAGGGCAAACATTGCCAAGTCTCAAATCTTCGCTAATTCTGTTAGAGACACACTAGGTGCTAGCCTAGTCTCTGAGTGGAGATTTGATGGCACAGCTGCCGATGGTAGTACTGCTACAGCATCTGATGTTTTGGATACATGGGGAACAAACAATGGAGCAATCACTACTCAACCAATAGTCAAAACAGGCTCTTCATGCGTCAGCGGTTCATGTCTTCAATTTGATGGAGTGGATGACTTTGTTAACTTTGGAAATAATCCATCGTTAAGTATGGGCACAGGAGATGCCACAGTTTCATTATGGGTTAAATTTGATAATGCAACAGCACCTATGTTTGAAACCTTAATTGGATGTGGCGGAGCAAATACTGGACAGGATGGCTATTGGGTTTATCGTCATAGCGGAATGAGTAGACTGGGTTGCGCTTTTTCGGATGGAACAGCAACATATCTCGGAACATATTTATCAGCCTCGGGAACATTAGTCAGCAACACTTGGTATAATATCGTGGTGACCTTTGACAGAGATAGTGTTGCGCAAGCATACATTAATGGAGTCAAACAGGTAGGAACCGTGGCTATATCAACACAGCAAGGAGATGTTCAAAACGCAAAAAGTCTTGCGATAGGATCTTGGACGGGAACAGCACATTTTTTTGCTGGCAAAGAAGATGAGGTTCGCATTTACAATGCTATTATGCCAACTTCGCAAATCAAGCAGCAATATTACGCTGGAGTTAAAAAACTACTAGCTAATAATGAAATTACTAGGGAAGAGTACAATCAAAGAATTGCAGAATTAGAAAATTATTCAGTGCATCCATAAATACAAAATTTTTACCTCAAAGCCCCAAAAACCTTGTGCTTACAAGGCTTTTTTGTTATACTTTAAGCGTATCAAACATAATCATAATTTTGAATCTTTGGTATCTGTTTAAAATAACAAAAAATTTTAAAAAGATTTAAAGAAAAGAACTTTAAAAAATAAAAAAGAATAACTTTATTTTAGTTGGAAAGCCAAAATTCAAATCGCCAATATGACAGATTTATTAACGCCAATCGTCGTGGCGATAATAGCACTATTGATCGGTGCTCTTGTTGGGTACTATGTTAGACAATCAATAGCACGAAAAAGGGCTGGAACTATTGAAGCTGAACTTCAAAAAAGAATTACTCAAACAAAACAAACTATTGATGAAATGATGAGTAAATCAAAGGAAAAGATTGAAGAAATGGAGCGAAAATCTTATTCTGATCTAGAGGAGAGGCAGAAAGTAGTTATCAAGGCTGAAAATCGTCTTTTCAAAAAAGAAGAAGAATCTGATCTTAAAGAGAAAAATATTACAACAAAGGAAAAAGAAATAGCCGATAAAATAGAAAGGCTAAAAGAAATTAAACGAGAGATAGAGGCAATGAGAGAAGATGAACTTAAAAAACTTGAAAAGATTGCTGGGCTTAATCGTATTCAAGCAAAAGACGAATTGCTTGGAAAAATAGAGAAAGAATATGAGTCTGAAACCTTAGAAAGAATAAGGAAGATGGAAGATAGGGGAACGGATCAATATGAAAGAAAGGCACGAGAAGTTATTACTCATGCCGTTCAGGGATACGCCCTAACACAGACTCAGGAAATTACCACTTCTTCTGTCGCTATTCCTTCCGATGAAATAAAAGGAAGGATAATCGGTAAAGAGGGTAGAAATATTAGAGCATTTGAAAAAGCAACCGGAGTAGAATTAATTGTAGATGAAACACCAGGCTTAGTAATTATTTCTAGTTTTAATCCCGTAAGGCGAGAAATAGCAAAAATTGCTTTAGAAAAGCTTTTGCGAGATGGTAGGATACAACCTTCACGCATAGAGCAAGAAATAGAAAAAGCTGAACAGGAAATTACTAAAAAAATTAAAGAAGCAGGTGAGGCTGCAATTTATGAAACAGGAGTACTAGATTTGCCAGACAAGTTAGTACAAATATTAGGAAGATTACAGTTTAGAACTAGTTATGGGCAAAATGTTTTGAGTCATTCAATAGAAGTTGCTCATTTAGCTGCAGCAATAGCCGCAGAAATAGGGCTAAACGTTGCAGTTTGTAGAAAGGCAGGATTATTGCATGATATTGGAAAAGCCTTAGATTACAAAGTAGAGGGTTCACATGCGGACATTGGAGGGAAGATACTTGAAAAATTTGATGTTGATCCAGTAATTATTTCCGCAGTAAAAGCGCATCATGAGGAATATCCTTATGAAAGTCTTGAGTCAAGAATAGTTCAAGCCGCAGACCAGATTTCTGGAGCAAGGCCAGGAGCTAGAAAAGATACATTAGAAAATTATTTGAAGCGACTAGAAGATTTAGAAGACATTGCTCTTTCATTCCATGGAACAGATAAGGCTTATGCCATTCAAGGAGGGAGAGAATTAAGAGTATTTGTCCAACCGAAAGAAATAGATGAATTGGCAGCTCACAAGCTTGCCAAAGAAATCGCCCAAAAGATACAGGAAGAATTAAGGTATCCGGGTGAAATAAAAGTTTTGTTGATTCGCGAATCCAGAATAATAGAATATGCAAAATAAAGGTCGATAACTTACTTAGTTTATATTTTAAATTTATAAATACCAATTAGATAACGCTTAGTATGGAAACATCTAAGCAATAAAAAAACTATGACAAAAGAAGATATCGCTGAAGCAATTGTAAAAGCAACAGCAATGACTAAAAAAGATGCCTCTGAGGTTTTGAATGTTATTTTAGATGAGATTACAAAAGTTTTATCAAAGGGTGGGGAAGTGACCCTAACAGGATTTGGAACTTTTAGAGTAGGAAAAAGAGCTGCTAGAAAAGGAAGAAATCCTAAAACAGGTGAAGAAATTCAAATAGCTGCTAGTAAGAGTCCAAAATTCAAACCAGGAAAATCATTAAAAGACGCTGTAAAATAGTCTTTAAGCACCCCCTTGGGGGTGTTTTTTATTTTAAAAACAAGGACTTGCTTTGTTTCAAGTATTGATTTATTATTAAACTAATAATCATAATAAAATACAAAGATATGGAGAAAATAAGCATGGGAGGTGCTTTGGCAGCAATAATTTTGGGAATATTCTTTATTATAGGAATTTCTTGGGTTAACAATACTTGGCTAGAAGTTAAGGCTTCGGACAACTCTTTAAGCGTCACGGGTTCTGCAAAAAAGACCGTTACCTCAGATATTGCAAAATGGAATTCTAGTTTCTCACGAAAAGTAACCGAAAGTGAATTAAAAAACGGATACGCAATGATGAAAAACGACGAAGCTATAGTTTCAAAGTTTTTAAAAGCTAACAAGATTGAAGATTCAGAGATTACTATTTCTCCAGTCAGTTTGCAAAAAGAGTATGGCTATCAAAAAGAGGGGGTAGACACACCACAAGAATATACCTTGATGCAAACAGTTTTGGTTCAATCAGGAGACATTGAAAAGATAAAAAATCTTTCAAAGAATACCCAATCAGTTATTGATCAAGGAGTAATCTTTTCAAATGGTAGTCCAGAGTATTATTACTCAAAATTACCAGAAACAAGAGTTGAATTATTACCAGAAGCAATGAAAGATGCTCAATCAAGAGCTGATAGTATTGCTGGAACTACTGGTAAAAAAGTAGGAACATTAAAGGCTGCAAGTGTTGGTGTTGTTCAAGTAACTCAACCTAATTCTGTTGATATTTCTGACTATGGAAATTACGACACTTCAACAATAGAAAAAGAGGTAATGGTTACAGTAAAAGCATCATTTACTCTAAAATAAAGCTCAGAACCGACCAAATTTGGTCGGTTTTTTGTTTGTAAAAATTAAGAACATAACATTATCATATCAGCAATAGATGTTTGTTTTTCAGAAAATTATGTCCTCATTATTGCATTTTAAGTAACACTATGGTATCAAAAAAATGGTTAATATGGAAAAGGACTTTATTGAGCTAATTCATTTGGCTATAGCAGATTTACCATTAAATTGGGGAGGAATAAGATGCTATGAAGCAGCTAGAATCATTGCTCCTAGTTTAAGGCAATTTGGAAAAGTAGAAATCAAGAATGGAATTGCGTGTTACGACACACAGGAGTTACTCAAAGAAAAGCTTTCATCAGAGATAATTTATGAATTGTCGGTAGATAGGGATGAGTTATTTAAAAAAAGAAAAATTAGTTTTTTCCATTCTTGGTGTGAAGTATCGGTTGATATAGGCGAAAAGATAATAGTTGATTATCATCCTTTTTTTAAAGTAAATGATAATATTGCTACAACAATTAAGATTGTTGGCAAAAAACTTGATCTGCCTTATCAATATTATTCAGTTGCACATCAAATAGGCAGAGTAATTGTCTGGCTAGATAGATTACCTCCTTATGTTGTAGTTTTAAGAAAGACATTATCTTAGTGATAATGTTTATTTTTTGGAACCAGCCTCAGTTTCAGACACCCCTCAGCCTCGGTACCAAAATAAAAAAACCACCGATAGGGTGTTTTTTGTTTCTAAGACGCTACGCCATTGTTTTTTTATTTTGTTTGTGTTATTGATTATGTGGAATAAAAAATGATTAAGACATTAAGGTGCTATTGGCGGATATTGCTGCCGCTTACAAGGGCATATATCTATAACGATTCTGATCATTGGCATACACTTTGGTGTTATTATGTACTTGCGGGATTAAGTCCCGAAAAGCAGGCAAAGAATTGTAGAAAATGTTTTGAAAGGTGCTATGCTAGAGCAAGAACTTTTAACGATTTTTCTTATGTCTTGATAACAGCCCATACAGAGTGCAGAGAATGTAGAACGTTGATCTATGATATATTGCTAGGGTTAACAGATAATAACCTCCAATGGTTTTATTTGTGGGAACTAACTGGAATGGCTGATCCTGCGGGAGAAATGCACCACAACACATGGTTAGCGATGTTTGGTATGTTATTACCCTCCGCTAATTTTTTTTACAAAAAATCTAATATCTAGACTTTCAAGAATATTCAGCCTTCAATTCCCGAAAGGGGAATAGGACCCTCGGGGAGTTTTCCCAGAGGAGAAGGTGGGACCCTCGGGGAATTGCCTCCAAATAAATTTTTGCTAAAATTTTTTGGAGGCCAGGCTCGGTTTCAGACAAACCTCATCTTCAATTCCCGAAAAGGGAACAGACCCTCGGGGAATTGTCGTTAAATAAATTTTTACTAAAATTTTTTGACGACCTGCCTCAAGCCCAGTCGGCTTTCCGGCTTCAATTCCCCTCGGTACCAAAATACAAAAACCACCAATAGGGTGGTTTTGTATTTTGTGGACCCTCGGGGAATTGAACCCCGGACTCATCCATGCCATGGATGCGTGTTACCTCTATACTAAGGGCCCAAGAGTGATATCCTTATTATATGTATTTCTAGAAAATATTCAATATTAAAAAAGGACTTATATCATTAGTCCTACTTTACTATCTCCTTTGTGCATATATCTACTATCCTTCTTGTTCGCATAAGTCTTATTTGACCGGGGGGACCTTCTTCATTAATTCCTTCATGCGCTACCACATAAGAAGGATTTAAGGGATATCCATCCTTTCTTCTTCCTCTCAATTTTATCACCTTTTAAAGAGCTTGTTTCCATTATATGTATTTCTAGAAAATATTCAATAAATAAAATAAAAAATGGACTAAATTAATAAGTCCAATGATTCGTTCAATGATCCAAGCCTAAGAAGTTTTATGCCCCTTTTTGTTGAGTGGGCTTGCCATATCCACTCCTTTCTGCTAATTATTTCCACCTCTTCATGGTAGTTAATCCTTATTATTTCATATCCTTGTGGATTTAACCCTTCTATTTTAGGAGCATCTTCAATATCAAGTGGCCTTTCTTTAGCATATTTTTTAACAAGACATTCTTCCGGCGTTTTAGGAAACACAAGAAACATGGGTCTTTTCAATAATATCCACTCCATAATTATAGGTAGCGAATAATAAAGAAATGTGTATAAAAAGAATAATATCACACAGAAGTAAAAAATACAGACTATTAATAAAGCTACATCCATTTTAATCTTCCTAGCTTTTGGTAAAAAGCTATTTGCATTATATCTATTTTTTAAAAATATTCAATAACTAAAATAAAAAATGGACTAATATAGTCCACGTTTGAGGTCTCTCATGCCAGAGAGTGACGATCGTACTGTTAGTAGGTACGCTATTTGTCTCCCACGATTACATTCATAATCTTTACACTTATCTAATAGTCCGCTAGAGAGTAACTTATGTACCATGGGACCATCTTCACGGTTGATTGTTCTTCTTTTGGCATATTCTTTTATAATGCGCCCTTCCGGTGTTTTAGGAAACACAAGAAACAATGGTCTTAATAACAATATTTTTGTATAAGACGCACGTAAGACCTGTGCTACATTCATTTTAATCTTCCTAGCTCTTTGTAACGAGCTACTTAGCTTATATTACATTCTTTATAAACATTCAACCCTTATATGAATTTGTGTGTCCTCGGAAGGAATCGTCCTTAAATATTTTTCTGCTGAAAAATTTTAACGACCAGGCTCGGCACCAGTCGTGCCTGCGCCTTCGTTTTCTCCCGAGGAGTCTTTTAATTAAAATACTACCCCGTTGGGGTAGTACTTAATTAATGTGTCCTCGGAAGGAATCGAACCTTCATCTAGAGCTTAGGAGTCTCTTGTTCTGTCCATTGAACTACGAGGACGATATTGACTAACACAGAAAATGTAACACAATTTTTATTTGTTATCAATGGTAATTTTGTGATAGAATTAAAGTAAAATTCAGCAAAAATTACAAAATAAAAAAACGCTTATGTTTAAGTCTCCAATCGTTAATATTGCAAAAAAAACTTGTCCCGCTGTTATCACTATTGTTGCCTCAAGGGATTTGCCTCAAATAGAAGAATACTATTTTCTTCCAATCAAAGGAGAAAAAGTTGCTTTTCCCAAAAAAATAGCTGAAGAAAAACAAAAAACAAAAATTGGAGGAGGTTCAGGGTTTATTGTTTCTAATGATGGTTATGTCTTAACATGTAATCATGTTGTAGATGATGGGGAAGCAGATTTCACTGTAATAGTTGATACAAATCATAAATATCAAGCAAGAGTTTTAGCAAGAGACCCATTAATAGATATTGCTATTCTTAAGATAGAAGGGCGTGGATTGCCATTTTTAAAATTGGGAAATTCCGACAATGTTGAATTAGGAGAATCCGTGCTTGCAGTTGGTAATCCTTTGGGAGAATTTGAAGATACTCTTTCTCTTGGAATAGTTTCAGGACTAAGTAGAAAAATTACTGCCTATGGCGGAGACTCTAAAGCTACAAATCTTCGTGGATTAATACAGACCGACGCTGCAATTAATCCGGGTAACTCGGGAGGGCCACTTATTGATATGAATGGAAAGGCTATCGGAATTAATACTGCAATGATTGTTGGAGCGGAAAATATTGGATTTGCTATTCCAATTAATTATATAAAAGACGACTTAGACGAGGTCAAAAATACCGGCAGAATCAAAAGACCATTCCTTGGAATTAAGTATATACTTTTAAATGATGAAATCGCAAAAACAAATAAATTAAATTATGATTACGGAGCATTAGTTGTTAGAGAAATGTTCGGCGAATCTCCAGTAGCAAAAAATTCTGCTGCCGAGCAAGCAGGACTGCGTGAATATGATATCGTTTTAGATATTAACGGAGAAAAAATCACTCAAGAGAATCCCTTGAATCATATTTTATCAAAATCAAAAGTAGGGGATACTGTAGAGTTAACAGCATCAAGAGGGAAAACTATTAAGAAATTTAAAGTACGCCTTAAAGAAAAGAATTAAAGCAAATCCGCTATTAGCGGATTTTTTTGTTGATATTTTTTAAAAATATGTTATAAGACTATTGGATCTTTTGGAGGATTAGACAATGAAACTTATAGATATTCCAGCTTCCTTTGTTATAGTATTTTTGTTTATTATTTGTCTCTTTGGAGCAATGATAATTACACTTTGCAAAGCAATGGCAGCGCTAATGATTAGGGGTGCGAGATTTCTTTCACTTGTTAGAATTATTTTCAGAAATTCTAATAATTTTAAGGTGATTTTTTTAACGATTATTGATATTACGGTGTTATTATTTGCAATATGGTTTATTGCTTTTAAGCCAAGCATGGAATCGGTAATCAATGTTTGCTTAGTAATCATTGCTCTTATTATTGCCTATCTTATGCTTAGTCGGAGAAAAAAAAGAGGATAACCTCTTATTTTTTTATAAATAGCCATTAATTTCTTTATCCAGTCTATCCAAAAAGTATTTATAAAACTTAATTCTTTCTTTAGCAATTCTTTTACCAGAAGCAGTAAACATTTTTTCTTCAATCATTTTTATTTTTATTTCAAATTCAGTTTGAGGGCTATCAGTAGTTTTTGATTTTCTTTCAATCGCTAATTTTGTCTGTTCGGGAGTTGTGTATATCTGTGTGTTATTTCTCCCAACCCAAGCCATTGCTCGTGATATTCCTATCGCCCCAGTAGAGTCCAGTTTGTCGGCATCAAATAATATCTTAGCTTCAATTGTTTTAGGGTGGATATCATTACGATAGCGATGAGCAGAAATGCAATGTTTTATATTTTTAACTTCATCAGTGGTAAAATCAAAATCTTTCAAAATCAAACCAGCCATTTCTGCGCCAAGCAAAGCATGATCAAGTCCATGATTATTATTTTCTTCTTCTCTTGCAATATCGTGCAATATTGCCGCAGCTTCAAGGACGTTCATGTTAACATCTTTTTCTTCTTTAGCTAAGTGCAGGCATAGGTTATAAACTCGCATAGTATGTTCAAAGTCGTGATCAGAAGAAGAGGGGATAGTAGCAACAACATCTTTAAGTTTTTTAATTTCTTCATTCATATTTTTACTTTAATATACTTTTCAATATCTGTCTAAAGACATTTATTACATATTTTTTTAGGGTTGCTTTTAAGTGTTTATTTATATACAATTAAGTTATTAATAGTAACTAAATAAAGAAAAATGACAAAAAAAATATCACTATTTGTTATTTTATTTTCTTTTTGTTTTTTGGGATTCGCTAGCGCTAGTACCGATGGATGGTGTTACAATTTTAAAAAAGACTTGAAAGTAGGTAGCAAAGGAGAAGATGTTAATGCTCTTAGACTAGCACTAACAAAAGAAGGTTTATATCAAAAAGAAAGCGATTCAAGTTCTTTTGATGCATATATGACTGCAGCTGTAATGGCTTTTCAGAACAAGTATAGTTCAGAAATATTAGTTCCAAATGGAACAACTAAGCCGACTGGCATTGCCGGAAAGTCCACTAGAAAAAAATTAAACGAAATTTTTGCTTGCAATACCGGAACTACTAGCTCTACAACCGAGCCAACTGCAGACAAAAAAGCTATCGCCACAAAAGCTGTTGATTATATTAATAAATATCTCGCCCAAGGAGTAACGGTTACTGTGGGAAATATAGACAATAGTACTTATAATTTTTACAAATTTGAAGCCATGTCAAATGGCAGTCCAGTTACGGTCTATGTCTCAACCGACGGTAAAAAAATATTATTCCAAGAAGTTGATATTTCTAAGGCACCAGCAGCAGCAACAACAACAAATACTACGGCTCCAGTTGAAATTAAAAAATCAGATAAGCCAACTGTAGAATTATTTGTTATGAGTCATTGCCCTTATGGCACCCAGATTGAAAAGGGGATTATTCCAGTAATAGAATCTTTAGGAGACAAGGTAGATTTTAATCTAAAGTTTTGCAATTATGCTATGCATGGAGAGCAAGAATTAAAGGAAGAGCTTAATCAATACTGTATCCAAAAAGAACAGAAAGATAAACTTCTTCCATATTTAAAATGTTTCTTAAAAGAGGGAAAGTCCGATGATTGCATAGCCTCCAGCGGAATAGATAAAGCAAAATTATCTTCTTGTGTTACTAGTAGTGACAACGAGTTTAGTGTTACTTCTAACTTTACGAACAAAAAAGACTTTGTTGGAAGTTATCCGAGCTTTAATATCTTCAAAGCAGATAACGAGAAATATGGAGTTCAGGGATCTCCAACTCTAGTTATCAACGGGGTTCAAGTTCAGTCAAATAGAGATAGTGATAGCTTGCTTAAAGCTGTTTGTAGTGCCTTTAACAGCTCTCCAGAAGCTTGTAGTAAGTCAATTTCTAGTGCAGCGCCTTCTGCAGGGTTTGGAGCAGGAACAACTGCTTCAACAACAACGGGCGGTTGCGGAAATTAATAACAAAAGAACAAAACAGGGGTAATTATCCCCCTGTTTTTTATTATTTGCTTTTTATTAAAGGCAGAGCTATACTAAACTAGTCCCTTTAAAAGCAAGTTTTAAAACTTAATCTTTGAGGGATTTTTTTGTGGGGGAACAGACGATGGAAGCATTACAGATTATTGAAAACTACGGAAAAAGCAACATAGAGAATGAAATGGAGAAATTTGATACTGTCTGGCGGAATGCCTACGGAGTATCTGGCTGTAGCACGACGGAAACTATTGAAGCTAAGATTATTAGAATTGAAACAGCCTCTCGTCCAATTGAATTAGTTGAAGCCTTTTTTCTCACATATAGAGACAAGGAGCTTGTGAGGGAATTTTTTCACAAGATTAAGAAAACAAAAACTAATCGGACAAAATGGACCAATGATGATTGGAAAATCATTAGCGATTGGTCTTGCATGATGGGGCTAGGAGATTTAGGAAAAATAATTAGGGCATTAGACAAAAAGGAAAGGTTAAAGTATTGGGCAAAAAAAAGCCAATGAACCAAATTTTAAAAATTTGGTTCTATTTTATTAAGTAGGCATATATGCACCAGAAGTGGCAGATAGTTCCAAGAAGCACGAAGATATGAAATATTTCATGGAATCCAAATCCTTTACAAATATTTGGTTTTTTTTGGGCATATATTACCGCACCAATAGTATAAAAAACTCCGCCAATCAGTAGCCACCAAATTGTTTCAATCGGAACATTTTTTGATAGGGGATATATAATGCCAAGACTAATCCATGCCATTAATAAATATATTCCAGTAGCGCCCCAGCGTGGCATTTTCGTCCAAAACTTTTTAAAAAATACTGTGGATATTCCAAATATTCCAACTAACCAGATAGAGATAGTAGTAATTATCCCAAGCAATCCATGAAGGCCAATTAAGCATAGCGGGGTATAAGTGCCAGCAATAAGAACATAAATCATAGCATGATCAATCTTTCGGAAGATATCAATTTCCTCAGCACTCTTTCCAAATAAATGGTAGAATCCACTAGAAGAATAAAGCATTATCATACTAATTCCAAAAATCAAACATGGAAAAACTTTTTCTAATTGATTATTTTGAATACAGGTAGCTATTAACACAACTGTTCCAACTAGTGCTAGCAGTGCTCCACCAGCATGGGAATATCCGCTAATAGGATCTTTTATTTTCATAAGATATATTTACATTTAATTATGAGCTAATTATATATTATTAGATTATTTGATACTATATGTCTTTTTCACATAAAATATGCTAAAATAAATAGAAATAAAAATGAATTTTAGAGTTTTAACTAAAAAAATAATTATAAGAATAGACTCAGCTACTTTTTATAAAGCAGTAATTTAAGGCCCTTGTTTAGGGGTTTTTTTATTGAAGTCAAGGCTAACTAATATTTGTATGGAAAATAAAAAAATGAGGGTTTTGATTTTAGGACACTTAATAACAAACAAAGACTTAAGAGAAATTTTTCGTATTGGCAATTTTAAAATAGGAAAGTATTTGCCAATGTGGCTTATGGAATGGGCTTTGCTGTGGCGTGATTTCACCGTAATGTCGCATTTTGATTTAATGGGAGAAACAGATGGATATTTTATTGCCGTCAGATTAACTTCAAGGCAGATGGCGAATATGCCAAAAGAAATAGTCAGGAAAAAAATATTAAATGCAATTCTCTATGGACAGGATAAGCTAGGTTGCGACTTGGTAATGCTTGGAGCTTTAACTGCACCACTAACTTCGGCAGGTCTTTGGTTGCGTGAGCAGCCAGAATTAAAACTAAACATTACTAATGGAAATACTTATACGGTCGCAATTGCTATTCAAGTTGCTGAAAAGGCTATGGAATTATCGGGATTTAATCTAGAAGAAATAAAATTAGCAATCATTGGATCAGCCGGTGTTATCGGAGAAGGTATTACCAAATATTTTAATCAAAAAAATGCTGATTTGATTTTAGTAGAAAGATCAATGGATAGATTTGAAAGACTTACTCCTCAATTGATAGGGAATAAGTTCAAGCTTGTAGATAATATTTCCGAGATAAAAAATGCTGATATTATTATTACTGCTACATCTCATCCAGATGCTTTAATCGGGTCAGACCTTCTAAAAGAAAATGCAATCGTTGTTGATGTTGCTGAGCCGCCAGATGTTTCTCCAGAAATAGAACAAATTAGACCAGACGTTATTTCTATTGATGGCGGGAGGGTTAGATGGGATAAGGTTGATTTTGGAGTTTATTATGGAGCACCCAAAAAAGTTGGCTTTGCTTGTATGACCGAAGGATTAATGCAGGCACTAGAAAACAAAAGACAGGACTATATTGGTTCGGTGACTTTGGAACACCTAGAAGAAACAATTGCTTGGGCAAAAAAGTGGGACTTTGGTCCAGCTCGTTTTACTTCTTTTAATAAGCCCTTGGATCTGGAAAGGTTTAAAAAAATAAAACAAAAATAAAAAAATGGATAGAGAAAAAAAATTTCAAACATTGGAGAAAAGAAAATGGCATCATTTATATTCAGAAAATGTTCCTGCAAATATTGACTATCCAGAAGTTCCTTTATTTTATTTTTTAGATAAAAGCGCCAAAGAAAGCCCTGATAATATTGCTCTAAGTTTTTACGGAAAAGAAATTAATTATGCTGAGTATAAAGACCTAACTGATAAATTTGCAAATGCCCTTCAAAAACAAGGGATTCAAAAAGGGGATAGGGTGATGATACTAGGAGTTAACTGCACTCAGAATATTATAGCTTTTTACGGAACAATGAAATCGGGAGCTATTCCTGTATTATTGAATCCTCTTTATACCTCCGAAGAATTGGAATATTTTTTTAAAGATGCCGCTCCAAGAATAGTTTTTTGTTTAGACTCTTTTTACGAAAAAGTCTCCAAAGCGGCAAAAGTTACTCCTCAAATAGAAAAAATAATCACAACTAATATTTCAGATTATTTTTCATGGAGTACAAGATTTTTTGCTAGATTGTTTAAAAAAGTAGAAGTTGTTAATTGTAAAGATTCAATTAAGTTTAATGATTTTCTTAATACCTCCAGCGATTACGAAGAAGTTGCAATTGATCCTTTAAATGATCCAGCGGTGATAATCTATACTGGAGGGACGACCGGAGATCCGAAGGGGGTCGTTTTAACTCACTACAATTTGGTCTCTGATACTTGGGCAGTTAAAGAATGGCTAGACACGATTACGCCAAAGTCCTTTATGTTAGTCATTCCAATTTTTCATATTTACGGTTGTGGGCCAGTTCTTAATTGGCCATGTCTCTTAAAAGCAAAATTGGTTATTGCACCAAAATTTCATACCAAGGAAACTATTAGTATGATAAAAAAGCACAAGATAGAAGGATTTTTTGGAGTACCCGCAATATATTTAGCAATTATCAAATATTTTAAAGATCACCCAAAAGAAGAAAGGCTGGGTTCAGTAAAATTTTGTTCTAGCGGTAGTGCTCCTATTGCTAGTTATGCTTGGCAGCAAGCAGCAGAAGTTTTTCCTAATGCTAGTCTTACCGAGGCTTATGGATTGTCAGAGACAACTGGGCCATATATGATTGATCCAATAGTTAAGAAATATGAAAAGAAGTTTGGATCAGTTGGAGTTCCGTTTCCAAATACCGACGTTAAGATAGTTGACCCCGAAACAAAAGAAGAGCTTCCTCCTAATTCCAAGGGAGAAGTAATGGTAAAGGGGTGCACAGTTTTTAAAGAATACCTAAACAAACCCGACAAAACAAAACAAGCTTTTTATGATGGGTGGTTTGCAACAAAAGACATTGGAATGATGGATGATAGGGGAGTATTCTACTTAGAAGGTAGAATTGATGATATGATAAACGTACGAGGAGAAAAAGTCTGGCCTCGTGAGGTAGAAAAAGTACTAGAAGAAAATGTAAAAGTAAAAGAAGTTGCTGTAGTTGGAATTTCAGATGATTATTACGGAGAAAGAGTAAAAGCCTTTGTTGTTTTAGAAGCAGGAGCAAATACAACCGAAGAGGAGCTTATTAAGTTTTGTGAAGAAAAGCTAACAAGATATAAAACTCCAAAAGAAATAGAATTTTTAGATGATCTCCCAAAATCAAATTTAGGAAAAACTTTGCATTATAAATTAAGAGGGAAATAATGACTATTCCATTTGTTATATATTTATTAGTACCAAGCAGTTTTTTAATTATGACTGTTGGTATTTATACTTATTTCAAAGTAAAAAACAAGCAAAGTTTAATATTTCTATTTCTTACAATCTGTCAGTCACTTTTTTCGGTAGGAAGTTTTTTTCTTTGGAGCAGTTGCAACGATGGATCTTCAATTATGTTTTGGGATAGGCTATTGTATGTTCCAGGAATCATAATGCCTGCTTTGATATACCACTTCTCCTTAGAGTTTTGCGGACTAAACGAACAAAAACACAAGATTTCTTTAGCTGTTGCCTATATTGTTGCACTTATTCTTGTTTCTATTTCTCAAACAGACTTTTTTGTTTCTGGCTATTTTGTTTATAAATGGGGGTGTCACACAATAGCTCAACCAGGGCATCATTTTTTCTTTGCTTACGCAATGATCTTTGTTTTATGGGGTATTGCAAATCTTTTTAATGCACTTAAAAAAGAGAAAAAAGGAACTCAACGAAGAAGTCAGATATTTTTTGTTTTTTTATCATTTTTCTTTTTTTCATTTTTAACGCTTTCAATTCTAACTGCTTATCAACTTACCACTTATCCCGTTGCTTATCTTGAACTTCCTGCCTTTGCACTATTAATGACTTATGCGATCACCGAAAAAAATATATTTGTTTCGGTAGTTGCAACCGATGCATTAACAGTTGCTATATTAATGCTCGTTTCAACTTTTATTATTTTTCCGCAAGATACATTGATTAATATGAATGTGGTAGCAAAAACAGTAATGTTTTTACTAGTTCTTTCAGCCTGCGCACTACTTGTCAAAAAAAACCATGAAGAGATTGAAAGAAAAGAAGAAGCCGAAAGAGTTAGCAAAATGAAGTCAGAATTTATTTCAATCTCATCTCACCAATTAAGAACTCCCCTCGGAGCAATTAGAGGATATTCCGATATGATGCTTTCGGGTGATTACGGGAAAATAAATAAAAAAATGAAGGATCCTCTTATTTATATTAATGATGCATCAATAAGAATGATAAAGCTGATTAATAGCTTGCTTGATATCAGCAGACTAGAGAAAGGAAAACTAGAGCTCAAGATTTGTAAGGGCTTATCGGTAAATAAGATAGTTGAAGAATGTATTGAAGATGTTAAATTATTAGCCAAAGAAAAAGGTATTTATATAAAATACAAAAGCGACAAAAAATTGCCGCTAATATCGGGAGACGAAGAAAAACTAAAAGAAGCTATTCATAATATAATTAACAACGCCATTCTTTATACCGAAAAAGGAGGGATTACAATTAATATTGAAAAAAGGAAAAGCGGGGTAATTATTCAAATACGAGACACTGGAATAGGGATGAGCAAAGAAGACATTGATAAAATATTCAAAAGCTTTTCTCGCGGACTAGGAGCCAGCCAGCTATATACGCAAGGGACGGGGCTTGGGTTATTCGTTGCTAAGAATTTTATAGAAATGCATAACGGAAAATTAAAAGCTACCTCAGAAGGAGAAGGAAAAGGAAGTTTGTTTTGTATTAAGCTTCCAATCAAAAGTAATATCCTAAAAAAACACGATTACTCTTTATCTTCCGATAAAACATAAAACAGCCCTAAGGCTGTTTTTATTTTTCAATAGTACCTCCGCCCAAAACAATATCTTTATCGTAAAAAACTATTGCTTGCCCAGGAGTTATAGCAAATTGCGGTTTTAAAAATTTTAACACTGCTTTTGATTTTTCTTTTTTAACAAATACCGCATCAGCACTCTTGGCCCCATATCTTATTTTCGCCTTTATTTTTTCCGTCTTTGTTTTTTCCAAAGGAATTATCCAATTAATATTTTTTACACTTACGGTTTCCGAATAGGCCAATTTTTTTGGTCCAGCCACGACAGTATTTCTAATTGGATCAATTTTCAAAACATAATAGGGTTCGGGGAGTCCGCCAATATTTAGATTCTTTCTTTGACCCAAAGTATAATTTATTATTCCTTTGTGTTCTCCCAGTACTTTTCCAGTGTGGTCAACAATATATCCAGCTTGTCCTTTTGGGAGTAGGGCAGAGTAGCTATCGCACTCAACAAAGTTTTGACTTTCTGGCTTATTAGCAAACTCTTCAAGGCCATTTTCTCTAGCCAATTTTTTAATATCTTCTTTTCTTTTATTCCCAAGAGGGAATATTATTTTTTTCAATTGAGATTGTTTTAATCGGTGCAAAAAATATGATTGATCTTTATTCTTATCTAATCCTTTTTTTAATACATATAGATTATTTTCAGAATCAAAGGCTATTCGTGCATAGTGCCCAGTTGCAAAGTAATCAAACGTTACTCCAGTGTGCATTGCTTTTTCTAGCAAAAATCCAAACTTTATTTTTGCGTTACAAACCACGCACGGATTGGGAGTTTTTCCTTTTTGATATTCCTCTTTAAAATATTTAAGTACATTTTTTTGATACTCTTCTTTTAAGTCAATAACATAGTGGGGAATACCCAAAATACCGCAGGCCTTTTTTGCTGCCTCAATATCTTTTGCTTCTCCAGGCCCATAGCAGCCGCTTCGGTTGCCTTTGACGAGTGGGTTATCATCCCATATTTTCATTGTTAGGCCAATCACATTATAGCCTTTATTTTTTAGCATCAGAGCTGTTATCGTAGAGTCTACTCCGCCACTCATACCAACAGCTACCGTTTTATTTTTCTTCATTTTTAGAGCTTTATAAAAGAGCGGACAAATTAGTCCGCCACCGTTATTTTAATTTTATATTTAATTCTCTTAGTTGTTTTTCGCTTACTTCCGATGGGCTATCCATCATTAGGTCTTTTCCTTTTCCATCTTTCGGGAAGGCATATATGTCGCGAATAGAATCAAGATCAGACAAAACCATCAGGATTCTATCAATACCAGGAGCATTACCTCCGTGAGGCGGAGCACCATATTCAAATGCTCTAATCAAGGCACCAAACTGAGCATCAACCTCTTCTTTTGAGTATCCAGCAATTTCAAAGGCTTTATACATTATTTCTGGATCGTGATTTCTAATAGCTCCGCTTGAAGCTTCAAATCCATTAAGAACAAGATCGTATTGATAAGCCAGAATATCTAAGGGGTCTTTTCCAATCAATGCCTGTAGTCCTCCTTGGGGCATAGAAAATGGATTATGTTCAAAGTCAATTTTTCCTGCTTCTATTTCCGAATAAGAATACATTGGGAAGTCTACTATCCAGCACCAAGCAGCTTTTGTGTTATCTTTTAATCCAAGCATGTTGGCACATTCACTCCTGACTGCTCCAAGAGAGAGACAGGCAATTTTCCATTCATCGGCTGCAAAAAATATTATATCTCCGGATTTTGCTTCAACTTCCTTTATAATTTTCTGGGTCAATTCCTCTCCAAGGAATTTTATAATAGGGGAGGATATTTCATTTTCTTTAATTGATATATATGCAAGACCCTTAGCTTCCTTTGATTTTGCAATTTCAGTTAGATTGTCAATTTCTTTTCGGGTAAATTCGCTTCCACCTTCAACCTTCAGTGCGTGAACTACTCCACCATTTTGTACAGCTCCCTTAAAGACAGCGAATTCGCAATCTTTTACTAACTCAGTTATTGGCTTTATTTCCATTTCAAATCGGAGATCTGGTTTATCGCTCCCATATCTAGTCAAGGCTTCCTTCCAAGGTATTTGTCTAAATCTTCCGCTAGGCTCAAGGTTCATAATTTTCTTGTTGGAAAACTTTTCTGTTAGTTCAATCATCAATGGTTCCATAATAATAAAAATGTCCTCTTGGCTCGCGAAACTCATTTCCATATCAAGCTGATAAAATTCGCCATAGTGTCTATCCATTCTTGGGTCTTCGTCACGGAAGCATGGCGCGATTTGAAAATATTTATCAACCCCTCCTACCATTAATAGCTGTTTAAATTGCTGAGGTGCTTGAGGTAAAGCATAAAATTTTCCAGGATGCAATCTTGAAGGAACTAAAAAATCTCTTGCTCCCTCAGGAGATGAGTTTGCCAGTATTGGAGTTTGAATTTCTATAAATCCTTGTTTGTGCAGATAGTCTCTCATACATTGCATATAACTATCTTTTAGTTTTAGTAGATTTTGCAATTCAGGTCTTCGCAAATCAATAAAGCGATACTTTAATCTTAAAGCTTCATTTGCTTCTTCTACATTTTCTTTTAGTTCAAATGGAAGAGTCTTTGATTTGTTTAGAATTTCTAATTCTTCTACCTCAATTTCAATTTCTCCAGTTTCTATTTTTGTATTAGCAGTATTCTCTGGTCTAGCGATAACCTTTCCAATTACTTTTATAACCCATTCATTCCTAAGCTTATCAGCATTTTCCCAAGTAGTTTTATTTGTTGGATCAAATTTTATCTGAGTTAATCCGTATTTATCTCTAAGGTCAATAAAGATAATTCCACCGTGATCACGTCTGTGATGTACCCAGCCAGCCAAAGTTATTTTCTGTCCAATATTAGAAGCATTTAATTCGCCACAAGTATGAGTTCTTAACATAGTTTTATTGTTATTTAATATCAAGGCAATAATAGATTATTCTTCGCTAAAAATCAATCAATTTAACTATATTATAGTTCAATTCAGAAGATTTATGAATATCTATTATTGTGATATATTAGAAATTAATGAAATACTTAATAGGACAAGAAGAACAAGAAGCTTTGATATTTATTGATATGGCAGCAAAAATCGCCTTAAGTTCGCCTTGCTTTCGTTCTCGCTGTGGATCAGTAATCGTAAAAAATAATAAGGTTATCGGCTCAGGATTCAATTCTCCTCCTAAGGGTAAGGTCTTAAGTCATTGCCTAAAAGATGACCTACCAAAGGATTTTAAATCCGACAGGACTTGTTGTATTCATGCCGAACAAAGAGCAATTATGGATGCATTGCAAAATAACCATAAAGAAATAATTGGATCAAGGCTTTATTTTATTAGATTAGATGAAACCGGAAAAAAGACGAGGGCAGGGGATCTCTATTGCACAATTTGCAGTAAAATGGCTTTGGATGCTGGATTAGCCGAATTTGTTTTATGGCAAGAAAAAGGCATTTGTGTTTACAATACCGACGAATACAACAATCTATCATTTTTATACAAAGAAAAACCTTAGATTTTTAATCTAAGGATTATGTGTGACGCGATACTAGCGCATGAGGATTCTCTCTCTTCAAAGAGGAAATCAGCATGTTTACAGTATCAGCTTGTACTTGCGTCATATTCCCATCGCCAAGTGCAGCAATGGCAATAGTCTGACAATTTTTCTCCCAGTTTCCCATAGCCCAAGGTACTTGGTTTACTTTCCATTTATTGCCATCTTTTAGTAACGGCTGGGCAAATACCTTAACCGCCTTTCCGTCAGGATAGACCAGGTAATGGAAGGGGATAAACGTTTCGTTGCCATTTTTGTCAAAATGACCAGAATGAACCTTTAATCCTTTGACATACGGCTCAGTACTGTTGGAAGCAAATCTTGGCGCATAGATTTTTTCTTTTGCCATTTGATTAATTTCTTCCAATGTTCCATTGGGGTAATTACAAATCCCAATAAAATTAAACTGTTCTCGCTGCTGATCAAAGTTTACTCGCCAGCTATTTCTATCCGGTCCAAATTCAAAAAGTTCCGTATCGGCTGTTGAATTTTTCAAATAGGAGACAATATTATCTCCCTTCTCAATGGAATATGGATAGATATTATCTGCGCTTGAAGGCACCGAAAAAGCAACGGCGGCAAAAAAAACAACTAAAAGTACTACTATATACCAACGAAAGTCCATGTTTAAAACCTCCAAATAATGTGCAAAGCCCACGAAGGACTTTTTCTATATTAAACTTTTTCTGTGGTTTGTCAATTTTATATATATTGACAAAAAAGATATTATAGTTTATAGTAAAGATATCAAAGATGATTAATTATGACAGAAGGGACGGACATTAATAAATTTGTTAGGCATGATATTAATAATGCCTTAACATCTATCGGAATGCTTTGCGAAATTGTTACGGAAGATTTTGCAAAAGACTCATCTCTTATGAGTCACATCAATAATATTTTTTCTGTCTCTGATGAGATGAAAAAAATATTAAAAGATGGTGGTTATGAAAAGGAAATCGGGAGCCAATTAAAAATTTTACTCGGAGAAAGTGAAATAATTATGGCTCTTAATAATGATGATACCTTCGGCATGATCTACAACGGGGTCCAGAGGATAAAGCAAATCTCTGATTGGGCAAGGGTTTGCCGAGGAAACGTAACTCTTAGAGAGTTCGTTTTAAATCAGGTGATAGTCCAGGAAGCGAAGTTCCTAGGACTAGAAATCCGCTTGAGTCCAAGGCATATTTCCTTTCGCGCAGACTGCTCATTTGGCAGAGTAATTGGAAATTTGTTGCAGAATGCAAAGCGACACGGTAATGCCACTGAAATATCAGTTTCTGTAAAAGATAAAACTGATAATGTAATCATTGAGATTATGGACAACGGTGTTGGCGTTGCAGAAGAAAACAAGAAGCGGATTTTTGACAATGGCTTCACTACAAAGGTAGGGGAACCAGGTGGAGAAGGTCTTGCTCTTTGTAGGAAAATTCTCGGATTGACTGGAATCTCCATAAAGGAAACTGGCCAGCCAGGAATGGGTGCGAAATTTGAAATCTCAATCCCTAGAGACGATGTATTAATCATCTCTTAAATACGACTCTAATTTTTTTTAGAGCGTTTTTTATTTTCGGGAAGAAAACTCTTGACAAATACTGTGTTTTTAGTATGGTTTATACAGAAATTAATTTACTACTTGTTAAAAACTAAGCATATGAACAAGCCATTAAAAATCATCAATACTTTGTGTCTATCTTTTTTTTCAGTTTTCTTTTTAATCAGTTTTGCCGAAGCTGCTTCTTGTGGTTCAGCAAATGGATCATCAACCGTTGTTGCTCCAACCTCAAATCTTTGTTCTGATGGTTCCAGCCCTTATGTTCTTGCCAGTGGCAACTACTGGACTTGGTCTTGTGGTTCTACATCTTGTTCAGCAACCGACCCTAATGCACCATACAAATCTCAATTTGCTGCTACTGAAATGCCGAGCTATACCGGAAATGGATATAGTCCAGACACTGCTGTCGTTTGGCTTCAATGGTATTGTGACTGGGGGTTCCCAACGACAGTATCAACTTTTCAAAATTACACTCAAGTTGCATGTGAATATGGCGCGGGGCAACATGGAGGATGTATTGGTTGTGTAATGTCAAAATTTACTATCAAGAAAAAAACTTTAACTCCAGTCAATGGATCATGTGGATCGGCTAATGGTAAGACTTATGCCTACAACGTAACTGGTTATGGAAGCGACACTCAATGTTCTGTCGGCTCTTCATCCAACACCGCTTTCCCAGCTCAAGGAGGTTCAACCTCTTGGACTTGTAGCGGAAGCAATGGAGGATCAAGCGCTTCTTGCTGGGCTAGTCGCAGCAGTGCTCCAGCTCCAGTCAATGGATCATGTGGATCGGCCAATGGGGGAGTATTTTCTAGTGCACCAACAAGTGGTTTTTGTAATTCAGGAACCTTTTCTGGATTAAGTGGATCTGGTCCATGGTCTTGGACTTGTAGCGGAAGCAACGGCGGATCAACTGCAAGTTGTTCAGCAAGTAAAACTACTTCTTGTGGTTCAGCAAATGGATCATCAACCGTTGTTGCTCCAACCTCAAATCTTTGTTCTGATGGTTCCAGCCCTTATGTTCTTGCCAGTGGCAACTACTGGACTTGGTCTTGTGGTTCTACATCTTGTTCAGCAACCGACCCTAATGCACCATACAAATCTCAATTTGCTGCTACTGAAATGCCGAGCTATACCGGAAATGGATATAGTCCAGACACTGCTGTTGTTTGGCTTCAGTGGTATTGTAGTTGGGGATTTCCATCAGCTCAGACAGTATATAAAAACTATGATCAATTAGCTTGCGAGGACGGATCGGGGCATGGAGGATGTGTTGGTTGTGTAATGTCAAAATTCACTATTAGAAAGAAAGCACCTGCAGTCAATGGATCGTGTGGATCGGCTAATGGCAAAACCTATGCCTACAATGTAACTGGCTACGGAAGCGACACCCAATGTTCTGTCGGCTCTTCATCCAACACCGCTTTCCCAGCTCAAGGAGGTTCAACTTCTTGGACTTGTAGTGGAAGCAACGGAGGATCAAGCGCTTCTTGCTGGGCTAGTCGCAATAGTGCTCCAGTCAATGGATCGTGTGGATCAGCTAATGGCAAAACCTATGCCTACAATGTAACTGGTTATGGAAGCGACACTCAGTGCGCTAGTGGATCATCAAACAACACCGCTTTCCCAGCTCAAGGCAGTTCGGTTTATTGGGCTTGTAGCGGAAGCAATGGAGGATCAAGCGTAGCTTGTTCTGCTAGTCGCAGCAGCGCACCAACTCCAGTCAATGGTGTTTGTGGATCATCAAACGGTGCTAATCTATCATCAGCCCCAACAACTAATCTTTGTTCTTCAGGAACAGCAACAATTGTTTTAGGAACAGGACCTTGGACTTGGTCTTGTAGTGGAAGCAACGGCGGATCAACTGCAAGTTGTTCTGCTAATTTAATTATCAATGGATCATGTGGATCGGCTAATGGCAAAACCTATGCCTACAATGTAACTGGTTATGGAAGCGACACCCAATGTTCTGTCGGCTCTTCATCCAACACCGCTTTCCCATCTCAAGGAGGTTCAACCTCTTGGACTTGTAGTGGAAGCAACGGCGGATCAACTGCAAGTTGTTCGGCCAGTCGCAGCAACGCTCCAACTCCAGTCAATGGCACTTGTGGTTCATCAAACGGCGCTAATCTATCATCAGCTCCAACAACTAATCTTTGTTCAGTTGGATCAGCAAGTGCAGTTTCTGGAACAGGTCCATGGTCTTGGACTTGTAGCGGAAGCAACGGCGGATCAACTGCAAGTTGCTCAGCTAATTTAATTATTAATGGATCGTGTGGTTCATCAAACGGCGCTAATCTATCATCAGCTCCAACAACTAATCTTTGTTCAGTTGGATCAGCAAGTGCAGTTTCTGGAACAGGTCCATGGTCTTGGACTTGTAGCGGACAAAACACAGGCACAACCGCAAGCTGTTCTGCTAATTTAATTATCAATGGATTATGTGGATCGGCTAATGGCAAAACCTATGCCTACAATGTAACTGGCTACGGAAGCGACACCCAATGTTCTGTCGGCTCTTCATCCAACACCGCTTTCCCAGCTCAAGGAGGTTCAACTTCTTGGACTTGTAGTGGAAGCAATGGTGGTACAACTGCCAATTGTTCTGCTAGTCGCAATACTCAAGTTTTAGTCAACGGTGTTTGTGGTGTGGCCAATGGAACAACCGTACCAACTGCTCCAACAACTAATCTTTGTTCTTCAGGAACAGCAACAGCTGTTTTAGGCACTGGTCCATGGTCTTGGACTTGTAGTGGAAGTGATGGCGGTTCAACTGCAAGTTGTAACGCAAGCAAATCAACCAACGGTTTATGCGGGGCATCAAAAAATGGAATATACTCAGTAGCTCCAACAACAGGATTATGCTCATCAGGTGCTTCTTCATCTCCAGTATGGAACGGCAGCAACTGGGCATGGGTATGTAGAAGTTGTAATGGGGGATATGCAGACTTTTGTTATGCGTACAAATCTATTGTTCCAGTTTGTGGATCTTCACATGGTACAATTCTTTCTTCAGCTCCAACAACCAATCTTTGCAGCATTGGAATCCCTTCAGCTGTTTTAGGGACAGGTCCATGGTCTTGGACATGTAACAATGGATCGGGCATTCCAATTACTTCATGTGGAGCAAATAATGCTGGACCAACATGTTATTTCTGTTGTCACTAAGGATAACACTTAAAAATTACTTTAAAAACAGGAATAATTTCCTGTTTTTAAATACAAAAACTAAATTTTATTAATAAGCAATTTTTTGCTATAATAAAATTAATAAAGATAAGATATAGCATTTTGAAAAAAGAAGACACAAAAATTAAAAGCAATAAAACCCTTAATTTCTGGGAAATTTTATTAAAGATAAAAAATATTTATAAGCCATTTCTTGGTGTAATAATTATTCTCTTATTCTTAATAATAATTCAAGAAATATTAGGATTAATTGGTCCATACATCTATGGAAAAATAATTGACGGGGTTATAGCAAAAGATAGTATATACGAAGTTTTAAAACTTTGCTTTTTAGCGTTTTTCGTTTTTATAATAAGCGATGTTGTAGTCGCGTATTACAAGGAAAAAATAGAGGTTAATAAATTTGATTTTGATGTTGTTAGAAAAATTGCAGCATTAACGATGGAAAAAGTTTTTAAATTTTCTATTGGACAACACGAAAGCCAGAATTCAGGAATTAAAAAAAGTGTTATAGACAGAGGACAAACAGCATTGGTAAACTTTGGCTATAATTTGCTTTATGAAGTTTTTCCTATCATTCTGCAATTATTAGTTACCATAATCGGGCTAACTATTATTGCTCCTATTTTTGGATTAATAGTTTTCATCGGGGTGTCGCTATTTATTTGGGTAAGCATTTATACCAACAAAGCAATAGGTGAAGACTTAAAAAAGACTCAAGAGATGTATGTAGAATCCGACAAACAGCAATCAGAATTTCTAAGAAATGCTTCACTGGTAAAAATGAATGCTAAGGAGAAAAAAGTCGCCAAAGAATATGATCAGAGTTATGAACAGATAAGTAATTTAAGTAAAAAGGTTTGGTTAACCTTTGCTAAATTTGTCCGAGGAAGAAGCCTCATTGTGGATACAACCAAATTAGTAGTTTTAGTGGCAGGTGTTTATTTTGTATATAGCGGTGTTTATACTCCAGGATTCTTAATGGTCTTATTTACTTGGGCATTCAGAGTTTTTGATAGAATAGGCTATTTGACAAGCATCCATCGCCGAATTACTCAGCAATATGAATCAATCAAAAAATATTTTGCACTAATGGAAATTGAATCCGATATTCTAGAGTCAAAAGAACCAATAACAATTAATAGCATAAAAGGGAAAATAGAATTTAAAAACGTCTTTTTTAAATATTCCTTAAGAGAAGAATTTGATGAAGATGATAATCTCATTATCAAAAAAGAAAAAAGTAAAAAATACATTCTAAAAAATATTGATCTTACAATTGAAGCAGGGCAAAGAGTAGCCATTGTTGGCCACAGCGGAGCAGGGAAGTCAACATTAATTAATCTTTTAGTAAGGGCATACGACCCCCAAAAGGGAAAAATACTTATTGACGGAATTGAACTTAAAAAGCTATCACTATCAAGCTATCGTTCAAAAATTGGAATTGTCCCTCAAGACGTTTCTCTTTTTGACAATACTCTCCGATATAACATTCTTTTTGGGACAAACGAAAATATGACCGACAAACAGTTAATGGAATCAGTAGAAATGGCACGAATTGATGGATTCTTGAATGGACTAGAAAATGGAGTTGATACATTTGTTGGGGAAAAAGGAGTTAAGCTTTCGGGGGGAGAAAAGCAAAGGGTTGGTATTGCAAGGGCATTAATAAAAAACCCATCAATCCTAATTTTTGATGAAGCTACCTCTAGTCTGGATGTTGAAAACGAAGCAATGATAAAGGACTCAATTGAAAAAGCATCAAAAGGAAGGACAACAATTATTATAGCTCATCGGCTTTCAACCATTAAAGATGCTGATAAGATTATAGTTATGGAAGGAGGAAAAGTAGTTGGCGAAGGAAGTCACAATTACTTATTAAAGAATTGTGAGCCATACAAAAATATGATAAACATTCAAACCGTTATTGTAGGAGGTAATTAATTAAAAATAAGTATAAAAAATATGATAAAAAAATATATTTTGACTTTGTTAGTTCTGTTTCTTTTTCCTATTTCGGCAGTTTTAGCAATGACTGCCTCATCAGGAGAAAATGTATTTGTAGGGGGGATGCCAATTGAGGGCAATGCATTTTTAACTGGCAATAGTGTAACGATTGATAACGAGGTTAAGGGCGATGCATTTGCTTTCGGTGAAAAAATTTATGTAAATGGCAAGATAGATGGTGATTTAATTTGTGCCGCCAAGGAAGTAATAGTTAACGGAGAGGTGAATGGAAACATCAGGTGTGCTTTTCAAACGTTAAAAGTAAATGGAAAGGTTGAGAGATCTGTACTTGGTCTTGGAGAAGATATGGCAATAGAAAAAAATGGTTCGGTCGGAAGAGACTTAATGTTTGCCGGAGAGTCAGCTGATGTTGACGGTGTCGTTAATGGAAGTATGGATGTTGCCAGTAGTGTTTTAAATATCAATGGAAATGTTAAGCAAAATGTTAATTTTTATTCAGAAGAAAAAGATAGTAAAACAACAGGCCTATTCGTAAATTCTGGATCGTCTATCAATGGAAATGTAAACTATAATGCATTTGGAGAAATAAAAGGAACTGGCTCTGGCAGTATTCTTGGGGCAACAAACAAATATACACCCAAGATTGAGAATAAGGATATAAAGTCCGATATCTTGTCGCAAGTTGGCTTTATAGTTGCCTTGATTCTAACAACATTAGCAATTGTTATTATTGGAGGAAAGAGTGTTGAAAACATTGAAAAGAAAATGACAGGAAGTATTTGGAAGGCAGTTGGCATAGGAGCTATATCATTTTTTGCATTACCAATAATTGGAATAGCCTTAATGGTTAGCGGCTTTGGGGCATTTTTAGGAATAGTCTGCTTTTTAATCTGGCTCACAATATTGCTTTTAGCTTTATTCTTTGCAGGAATATCACTTGGGGAATTATTAATACGAAAAATTGGGAAAAAAGAAAAAAGCAAATTTATATTAAATTCATTGATCGGAGTATTAATTGGCTATGTCCTAATAATTATTCCTATCTTAGGTTTTATATTATTCTTCTTCGGATTATGGTGGGGAATAGGAGGAGTAATCTTAGCCTTTGCTAAAAAGAGAAAAGAAATTTCCGAATAATAAAAGCGCCCATAGGGGCGCTTTTATTTTTTGAATAATACATTTTCTAAATTTTTAATTTTTTCAAGTTCATCAAATTCTATACCATCTTTTTCAAGTCTTTCTTTTTGTTTTTTGCGTCCGCCAAATTTATATCCTTGTGCTAATTTTCCATTTGATAACACAACCTTATAGCAGGGGATGACCTCAGGATTATTGTTCTGTTTTAGTATCCAGCCTACATTTCTTGGGTTTTTTATCTTGCAGTGTTCAGCTACTGACCCGTAAGTCATTACTTTTCCTCTTGGAATTATTTTTAGTAGTTCAAACACAGAGGCAACAAAATTTGATAATTTATTTTCCATACCTTAGTTATATTTCGGCATTATATATTAATCAAGAGGGAATAAAACTAAAAAAACAGGCTTTCGCCTGTTGAGTTTTAAAAAAATGAAAGGTTAGCAACATATGACACCAACCTTATTTATATTTCGCCAGCTTCTCGGAATTTCGGCTCCAAAGTAATTTTCTATCTCTTCATGAACATTCAGAGAGCGGTGTTCGTAAGTGCATCCCTCGGAAATTATCCTATCAAGTTCATTCCAATTAATCATGCCAATACTATAACATAATATGATAATAATGTCAATAGTATAGACAAGATTGGCAATCAGTTTTTTATGGTGGCTTGTAGTAATATGCCAATACTTTGGGTTGATTTTATTCTGAAACAGTCTCTTCTGTTTTTACGAATCTATCTTTTTCTGCACCGCAGATTGGGCATACGTCTGGAGCATTTTCTCTGGCACATAGATATCCGCAAACACTGCATCTCCACATTGGTAATTCCTTTTTTTCATTTGTATTTTCTTCTGACATATTTTTATTAATTAATATTTTATTATTTGGTCTTCGTTCGGCAATAGGGGAAGTGGGTATTTTATTATTAAACTTTTCTTTACTCATATATAGCCCGCAAAAGCAATTTCCATATTGGCTCACGTCAGCATCCCGATAGTCGCAAGGGCAGATTATATCAAGATCATTTTCTTTCTTTTTAGTTGCAATCCTACAAGGACAAGTCATATATCCATATCTCTTTTGGTTTACAAGCAGCCCTTCAAGAATTCCGCAGGTAAAAGATTTATCAAAATTAAAATAGTAGTTTCGTTTTTTATTAATTAATTCTAGTTTATTGAACAAATCTACTATTTCTTGTTTCTCAATATTTATATTTTCCATTATATTAGTTTTTTAATTTTTTCTTCATTAAAACCACAGATAACTTCTTGTCCATTATTAATGACTATTGTTGGAAACGATATGTCTGGATTATATATTTCTATTTGGCTGTAAGCCTCTTCTTGATCAAGCATTTCCAATAGATCCACATCTACAAAACTATATTCTACCCCCATATCCTTCAAGAGTTGTTTTGTTTTTTTACACCAAATACAAGTACTCAATGTAAAGAGAAATATTTTATTTGTTGCACTACCAGAAACTGTTTCAATATATTTTTGATATGGCATAGTTTTATAAAGTATTATACTTAAAGTATAAAATTATATATTAGTTCGGTCAATCAAATAGTAAAGAGAATAACGGAATTGTGGATTAAAAACAGTAATGGTAGGATAAATATAAATTAAAAAATAAAACTTATGATTAACAAAAAAGCATTAAGCGTATTTCTTATTTTAACTTTTGGTCTAACTATTACATTAACTATTGTTGCAAAGATGCTAGGATTCACTCTCGTTGGCAAGCCAGCAATGATGTCTCAGATGGTTATTTTTGTGGCAATGTTCATTCCAGCTCTAAGTGCAATCATTACTCAAAAGCTCGTAGTAAAAAAATCATTAAAAGAATTAGGTTTTAAATGGGGGCCTTTTTCAATGTACGCAAAAACTTATGCTGTCATTATTTTAATGTTTGTATTCAACTACTTAATTACTTGGTTATTTTTTTTGAAACCAGATTTTACTTTAGCTTCTTTTATGAACCAATATGGAATCACTTCGGGCTTGCCTCTACCAGCTTCAACAATGATACTACTTCTTTCCTTGGAGACTTTTATAATGGCTCCAATATTTAATATGATTCCATCACTAGGGGAGGAGATTGGATGGCGGGGTTTCTTATTGCCAAATTTAGAAGAATTAGGTCAAACCAAAGCAATGATATGCTCGGGTATGATTTGGGCATTGTGGCATACCCCAATGATTCTTATTCTAGGATTTGGTTATGGACTAGAGGCTCCTCTTGGAGCATTACTTCATTTTATAACTGTTACTAGTCTTGGTATTTGGATAGGCTATGTTTGGTTTAAGACACGAAGTACTGTTTTGGCAGGATTTATGCATGCAGTGTTTAATGCTAATGCGTATGGCATTTGGGCAATAATATTTGTTAGTGAGAGCAAGCTTATCGTTGGAGCCGTAGGGTTTATTGGTGCTGTAATTTGTATGCTTATTGGATTAATAGCAATCTACAAGTCTCAGGAAAAACAAACTATTAGATAAATTTGTAAAAAAATAACCTTCATTTTAAAAAGGTTATAAAGTTATAAAAACTATGCTGTCTCACAAAAACAGATAAAGTGGCTACTATGTTTGCTTTCAAAATCATTCGTAGCAAATCCCCATTCTCCATTCTTCTCTCGCCAAATAATTGGTACGTAATGTGAGCTATAAAGAGCCTCTTTTTTATCAAAAGATGCCGTTTCTCCATAAGGGAAAAACTTGCTTAAAAGTTCCCATGTCAGAGTTAAGCCTTGTGCTCCTACAAGAATTGCTTTTTGCTTTTTCAAAAAATCCAAACATTCTGTCAATGACGCACGTTTGTTATTTTTGAAAAACTTAACCAAGTATGTTTTGCCGGGTTCTAGTTTTTCAGTAACATTTTCATATGTATCATCGTCTCCACCAAGATTTTTACAACCCACCAATCCATTCTTTTGATTGAAAGAAGTGATTTGGATGTGATGTTCGTATTGTTTAGGAACTGTCAGATTAAAAGCATAGGCAAATTCAAACTTCCTTAAGTCAGGATGGACTAAAGCTTCAAGTGCCTTCTTAAGAGATTCTTGGTTTTTAATCCAATCCATTGCAGTCTTTTGATCAAGGTTTTGATCAAGCAGCCCAGGCCTTGGTAGCTGTCTAACAATACTTGATTGAAATTTTACGTACCAACTGGGGAAAGAGGCAGGAGCTTGGTTGCCATATTCTGCAAATTCAAATTCTTCCTTCACTTCAAAGGGAGGTAGTAGAATTTGAATTAGTAATCTTTTTAAGGTCTGCTGGTTATTTATCCATTCTAGCGCTGTGTTTTGATCAAGTAATTGTTCCGGTCGTGGTAACTGATCTAATATGCAAGCTATAAACTCAACATACCATTTAGGGAATTGGCTTGTTTTTGAGGCTGATCTTTTTTTCATAAGGTGTACCTCTTTTTAATGTACTAGCCGTTGCAGAATAACTGCATCTTCATTATTGGAGTAGAAAGAAAGATTGTCAAACTAATTTCAAAATAAAGATTATTATAAATGTTATATATAATAAACTTATGCAATTTTTAAAGATATTAAGATTAGTTTAATAATGGTATATAAGCTAGATTAATTATTTTCTTTTTAAAATAATTTATAAAATTAAAGATGCTAAATCAGTCAAAAAAAGAAGGCTTTAAGCCTTATTGCCTGGAGTAAATTTTTCAAGTGTCCAGGTCATAGATCGTTTACCTTCTATCATTTGTTCAAGGCGGACGAGTCCTTTTCCTTTTGCGAACCACATGTCTTCTGTAAAGTGCTTATCAAAAGAGCTAGCTTCTGTTGAGGAGTCGGGGAGTATTTGTCTTAAAAGATGTAAACATGGCTGTCCATCATATTCAGGAACATTATAATCAGTTCCGACAAATATCAATGGAGTATTTGGATCGCTTTGTTTTACAAATGCCATTCCAGGACTATCAACAAAAAAAATTACTTTATTAGAATACCCATCTATAAACGACGGAGATGCGAACGGAGCATATGACCAATCAAACATAATTTTTTGATCTATCGCTACCGCCCCCTTGTCTTTGTCCATAGGAGACCAATAAATTTCTTTATGTTTTTCTCCACCGCCTACATCAAAGATTTTTAGATCATCTTTGACCGCTTCAATAATTACTTCGTCAGGATATCTCCCAGAAGGTCCTTTGACTTTTAAAATTAAGTCATATGATTTTCCAGTTTTTGCAGAGTATATTCCTTTTACGCCATATGTTGAAATGCGACTACCGTAAGGCCATTTTATAGTTTCTCGCAAGAGGGGATTGTCGCTATTGGCAACTATCTTGTAATGCCATTGAGTGTTTGTGTCCATTGGGAAATATTCCCATGGATTACTTTGCGTGGAGGTGCATCCCGATATGAAAATGCTCCCGCCAATCATAGCAACTAGAGCTATTATTATTAGCCCTACTGCAATTGTATTTCTTTGCATTTAGTGCTCCAACCCTTTAAGGGTTTGGATTAAATTTAGCAGTTTATTTTTTAAAAATCAATATTTTTTAAAACACTAAGCTTTTACCTGTAGATAATAGCGATTTAATTTGTTACGATATGGTTAATGAAAGATAATGCCAAATTAAAAAAAGCGAAAATATGAAAACCGAAGAATTTGAAAAATTAGTCAAAGAGGGGATAGCTGCAATTCCAAAAGAATTTTTAGACAAAATAGTCAATGTCGCAATTGTAGTAGAAGATAATCCAACTCCTCATCAATTAAAAAAACTAGAGATCAAAAATAGTTATGTTTTGTTCGGCCTTTATGAAGGTATTCCAAGAACTAAGAGATGGGAATATGGTCAAGTGGCTCCAGACAAGATAACAATTTTTAAAAATCCAATAATATCATTAGCAAGGTCAGATGAAGAAATAAAAAAAATAGTTAAAGACACGGTTTGGCACGAAATCGGACATTATTTTGGGATGAATGAAGATCAAGTTAGAGAAGCAGAAAAAAGAAGAAACAGTAGATAAACTTATAAAAATTTTAAAAATATGATTTCCGAATATTTAATAACTTTTGCTAACGTAATAATTATAGTATCTCTTTTTCCATCCATCGTTGGTAAAGACAAGCCTGCATTAGGGACAAGTATCTTACAATTTCTGGTGTGTATAATTTTTATTTTAGCTTATATAGATTTGGGGCTATTTTTGCCAATCATTGCGAATACAGTTATGTTATGCTGTTGGTTAGTATTAATATTCCAGAAGCTAAAAAATGAGAGAAAAACAAAAGGTTAATTAGATAGCTTTTATTTTGTTGCTGTTTGTGATAAGTTCTAGGTGGTACATCATGGGGCACAGCAAAGAAGAATTACTTAGACGGCAACGAGAGGTAGTTATAATTGGTAAATTCTTCCTAGAGGAAGGTAGTGAAAATTTTAGGGAAATCATTAAACTATGTTCTCGTCTTAATGAACAAATAGAAGAGACTGCCGAGAGGGCTGGTGTAAAAGCAATTGCAGTGAAGAAATTTTTAACTTCACTCAAGGACTACAATCAATTACTTAACCTAACCCAGTAAGCACCTAAAGGACTGATTAATTTTAGTTCTTTTTTAATTAATTTTAAAATACCCAAAGAATCAAATACTACTGATCATAACACATCCCAACCCCGAAATGATAATGCTTAGTTCAAGAACGAAGGTATTCTTTCCATTCTCACCAAGTCTACAGGGCGGGAATTACTTTATCAAAAAAATGATAAGCCGCATTTCCTGTTTTATCGTCTTTACTTATCATATTTTTATTAAACAACTGATTGCTGTGAGTCCTCTCAAAAATAAAACAATTTATTTTTTAATAACAAAAATACCCTCAATAAAAGGGTATTTTTATTTAGTTATTATTTAGATTTAGAACAAGCAGCTTTATCGGTTTTTAATTTATCATTTGCAGCCTTAATGGCAGTATTTTTTGTAGTCTTTGCGGTTTTTACAGCACTAGTATAATTTGTATTAGCTGTTTTGATGGCAGCAGTTTTAGCAGTCTTGTCGGTTAGTTTTTTAGCAGCAGCCAAAGCATCTTTTTTTGTCTGGGTGGCAGCTTTAATTGCAGTAGTATAATCGCTATTTATTTGTTTTATTGTTGTGTTATATGTAGTCTTTGCATCTTTTAGGCAAGCTTGTTTAGTCGTCGTGGTCGTTGTTGTGTTAACGGTTTCAGCTGCGTTAACAAAAGGGGTTCCAGCAACAAACATCAAAGTAACCGCTAATGCACCAAGGATTTTTTTATTCATAATGTTTTTTTATTTATTATTTATTTTCTCCGACCTTTCTATTGTCATTTAATACGCTAATATCATCCCGTTTGTTTCAGGGGACATTTTTTTATTTTGCCGAAAAAGCAATGATTTCTTTCCGTTTTGTAAATAAATAAAAGGCAGCAAAAATGTTTACCGCAAACATTATCAAAAGGGAAGGGTGAAAAGTTTCCGCAAGAAAATTAAATAAAATTGACAATGATTCAATATCAAGAGTAAAAACACTTAATATAGCTTGAAAAGTTGATATTGCATCTGTTTCAATTATTCTGTTTGTAATATGCCAAAAATTTGTTAAACAACTAATTAAAAAAAATATGATAATAATTAGTAAAAATCCTTTTAGTTGAGGAGACGCAATCCTTTGCATTATTTTTTTATGCATTCTTTGAGGAGGATTTATTTCTGGAATTGATTTAATTTTATTAAAAAGATAGTCCATTTTGTTTTTTTATTATTTTTTTAGAACTCAAGCTGTCATAAGATTCAAGGCTAATCTTCAAGCATTGCTTTGCTCTTGAAAGGTTAGTTTTTACGGTATTAATTGGAATAGATAAAATATCGCTTATTTCTTTATAATTAAAATCTTGATAATAAAATAGTAGAATAGCTGTCTGATAATTCGGTTTTAATTTTTGAATTGCAGAAAGAATATCATTTGATTTCCCAATATCTTTCATTGAAGTGTGGGGTAGTTGATTTTCACTTATTCCAAAACCATCATAATCTTCTCCAACTATAGAAATCTCCTTAACTCTTCTTTTTTTCCTCAGCCAATCGTAAACCAAATTCGTAGCAATTTTATATATCCAAGCCTTTAAATTACCATCCTTTTTTATTTTATCCATATTTGAATAAACCCTAATAAAGGTTTCCTGCGTAATATCCTCAGCCACTTCCTTGCGTTGAACCAATCTATATACATAGTTAAATATTGGTTTTTCGTGAATAGAAAGTATTGACTCAAAATTGAATGAAAATTTTTGCTCCATATTTGTAATCATATACCAATACGAACCATGAGCAAATAATGTTTCATTAAGGAGAAAATTATTCTGTTTTAATTAACAGAATAATGATATTATTAATTCAATAATACTAATAATATATCTATGAGTTTTGAAAGCTCCAACGATAAGACAGGGGATGAAGAGGAATTGATTAACAGACCATTGATTTCTTCCGAGAAAGAAAAAGAGAATCAAACCTTGGAAGCTTCTAGAAAAGAAGAGTCTTTTGATATCGTTGCAGAGGGTGATAGTTACGAGCATATTGAGCAATACCAAAAAGAACATATAGAAAATGAACAGGTAGTATCTCCAGAAAATATTGCGAAAGAAGAAGAACGAGAAAAAATAGAAGAATTAATGCCTCAAAGAGTACAGATAATAAAAAACCTTTATCATCTTACCGAAGAAACTTTAATTACAATAAAAAATTATAGCATAGCCCAAAATAATAAAAGTTTAAATGATGGAGATAGGTATGGATACAAAGAAGTTATAAAGAAGAGATTGCTGAAAATTGTTGAACAGCAGAAAAGCTTAAGTGATATAGATTTTGAGATTGTTAAAAAAATAGACCTAATAGGGAGTGTTATTAGTAAAAATAAGGAGGAGCAGGAAAAAGAAAGGGGAGAAGTAAAGGAATCTATATTTAATACAGAAACAGAGATTAAAACTATGATAAATAGTGGATTAGTCGAAATTTTAAGTAAATACAATCTTTCGGAATTAATAAATGTTATTATTCCAAAATAAGAATATTTTTAATCAGCGAAATTAGGTACAATTAAGTAAATTATGCCAAATTATATCAAATTTATTAGTAAAAATATAAAATCCTGTAATAAATAGGCGATTTTTTCGTCTTTATATATGTAATATAAATAAAGTAATAAAATAAGAAAAATATGACATTCTTTAAGAGAGTAAAACTAATAACTGTTTTTTCGGTGTTTTCTTCTTTGGTTTTTGCTGGAGGGGTTTTTGCTGAAGAGATTACTTCTGTTGCAGTGGCAACAAGTCCAGATGCTAAAACTATTTTGAGCCAGGGAATTGATAAGACATTTTCTAGCAAATTTGATTATTCTGTAAATTTTAAATTTAATAGAGCGGGAACCTTATCTAAGGATCTTGATTCAAGTTTTAATTTAAAAGATTTAAGTTTTTTTGCCAGCGGTTATGCAGATTTTTCTGATGCAAGTAAACTGAATTTAACATATTCAACTAGTTCTTGTAACTATAGGGTTAATACTGGCGAAAGGGTTTATCTTACCTTAGATGGTAAAATTGTAAATAATGATTTTTACACAAAATTTAGTATTGCTGCTAATCCAAAAAAATATGTCTCTCAGAGTATAAGATCAATGGCAGGAAAATGGCTACAGCCAAAACAAGGAGATGCGGTGTATGATTTAGTAAGTAATGTAATTACCCTTAACCAAGTGAGCGACATGTATAATGGTGCCAAAGAAGGGAAGACAGCCTTTCTTGATTCTGTAGATGCCAAAATTGTTAAAAAAGAAAAAATTAATGGAGTTGAATCGTACCTAGTAAACATTACTTTTAGCAAAGAAAAAAGTAAATCTTTATTCCAAGGCAACGCTAGCGGATATAACTTATTACTAGCTGACAGTAATTTTAAAGTCTGGATAGGGGTTAATGATTCTGTTATTAGAAAGGTGACATTCAGCAATTCAAAGTGGACTGGAAAAGAAAAAGACACAATATCAATTAGTTACAGTGCAAAAAATATAGGAAAGGCTAGTGTAGTAAAAGCTCCGACTATTGTTAAGTAATATTAAAAAGGTACCCCTAAAGGGTACCTTTTATTTTAATATTTTATACACAGGACATTTTAATATATTGTTGAAATATTTTTAAAAGGGGACTAGTATGAAATCAATGATCAAACTGAAAAATAATCCATTATCAATCTTAAGGGTTAATAATTAAACACCTCAATTTTTTGAGGTGTTTTTTGTAAAAAAATTCAGATATAAATATTAATAGCTAATCATAAAAATATGAATTTTGATAATATTTGGTTGTTTAGGTTGAGTGTTTCTTTTCAGCTCTTAACATTTAGCATCGTCCTGCTTACTTTTTGGGGCATAATAAAAATAGTATTGCTAAGTAAAAGAATTGAAAAACTCAAACATAAATACTTCAATCATCTCGTTAATAATGTTGTTTTGGTTACACGAGAATATTTATACTTAATGGAAGATAATAATTTTTTAGATAGATTTAAAGAATCTATTCCTCGGCTAATACCTTCCTTCGGTAGAGAGGTTGTTCAAAAAGATTTTGAAACATTAGAAGATGCTATGATTAAAAAAAAGAAAACAATAAATAGGTTTATTTGGTCATTAGCAATGCTTGGAATGGCAATATTAGTTGCACTGGCTGGGCTTATGCTCAAAGACTTTATATTTTATGGAAATGGATTCTACATTTTTCTTTTCATTGATATTATCATTTCTATCCTATTATTATTTTTAATTAAATTCGTTTTGTAAAGATAGTATTAAGTAGGTATTATTAATTAATTAGTGGTATTATTAGTCTAATAATATCATCATTGGGAGAGGTGGGCCACTTATCCAGTTAATAACAAAAATACCCTTAGTAGGGTATTTCGTTATTAATGGGTACAAAGGCTTTTGCGATTTGAGCATGGCTTAATGAGCTAAATAGGCTATATATTATCGTGAAAGGGGATAAGAAGCAGATAGATGAAGGACTTTATATTACTTAGTTTATGGGTGAGGGTTAGTATTGACGGGTGAATATTCACCCCTCAAGTTTTTGCGAGACCCTATTATTGCTCAAAGACCAAGAGACTTGGCTAAGGAAGCCAATATTGAAGGCGGTTCCGATTTAGCCGAGTAGTACGATGGAAGCTATGGAAGGTAAAGAAAAGGAAATAGCACAGAAGATAATAACAAAATACCCTTACAGGGTATTTTGTTATTAATGGGTGACTAATGGGATTTGCCTCTCGGTCATTTTCTACTGAAAACGCCTCACTTTTTCATAATTTTGCTAAACTATTTAAAAGCCCGCCTCAGAATTCAGCCAATTCTTCGGCATTACTTCGTAATCCTGGCTCGGCTCAGCCAGCCTGCGCCTTCAAATCCCTTTAGTCATTCTGATATATAAAAACATCCCCAATAGGGGATGTTATTATATATGGGTGCCATCGTGGAGGATGTTAGAAATGGATTTGAGAGGAGGGGAGATAGTTCGGTTATTATTCCGGAGTGTAAAGAGAATATATTGATGTAATTCCTATTCCACTTGCTTTTACATTTTTTTCAATGCTATTATTATGTTAATAATACTAATGATAAATTTATGGAGATACCGAATGCAAACACATATGACACTTTTAAAGACATTGAAGATGAAAAGGTTGATATAGAAGAAAAAGAGAGTCAACTAAGTCTATTGGAAAGAATAAATTTAGCAATAAAAGATGCAAGACCAATAATGGAGGCTAATAGAGAGGATGAAAAAATGGCTCTACTAGTCAATGATTTTATTTCTGGACAAATTAGTTTAAACGAGTTTAATAAAATAAACGAAATAGAAAGCGAGATTTCCAAGCCGGGGACTGTTGAGTTTGTTAGTTTAGAAGAGATGTGTCACTCGCTGAAAGAATTATTAGGAGATGAAGGTATTGCTGAGGAATTAACAGAACACGAAAGAGAACATTTTAATAAAGTAGTCGAAGTTGGTTGGATGGCAAAAATATTATGCAGATTTTTTAAAGACAAAAATAATGAAATTTCACTTAGACCAGGAATATTACCAGATATACCAAAAATCGGAAATGAAGATGAAATAAGAAATAAACTAAAAACAATAATAGAAGCGCCAAGCGACCAAAGTGATATAGATAAGATGTCAACGCAAAGTCATTGATAAGACACTCCCCGAAAAGGGGAGTTTGTTTATTATAAGGGCGACCAATGGGATTTGCCCTTAAATAAATTATTACTAGAGTTTTTCGACGGACCAACTCGTCTCAGTCAGCCTCCGTCTTCAAATCCTGTTAAGCCACTTATCCATTAAATAAACACCTTTTTTAAAAGAGGTATTTGTTTAATGGATGACATTGTGGAGGATGTTAGAAATGGATTTGAGAGGAGGGGAAATACTTCAATCTATATTCCGGAGTTTGAAACTATTTTATTTAACCATTCTTTTCTACGAGAATTTTGAATAATTTACTTGACATAATGCTAAAATAGTATATAATTAAGCAAGCACATTGATAAACTATCAAGTGCAAAAGGAGAAAAAATGACATGGATTATTTGGTTCATTCTATGGATCGTAGCTGCTTTGCCACTTGGAAAGCTGTTAATCAGAAAGGAACTATCGTGTACTATTATGAAAGGAGTAATTATTTTCACAATAGGAATCACGCTTATCCTTCTCAACCTTAGCGATATGATTATGCTCTGGTGGTGGTTAATTTTCCTGCTTGTTTCCATTGCTTTGGATTTACTCTCAGGGGGTCACAAAGGAGGAGCTGCAGTAGGGGTAATTGTTGTTATTGTAGGAGTTGTGGGCATTTTTGTTTTTTGTACCGCTGGGGTAAATAATGCCATATACTTTGATCATCTTATTACAAAGTCGACAGATTTTCCTATCGAAAATATAACACCGGATAATATGGTTCGGTTAACCACAGAAGATTTTGTGAATCGTATAGTTCAAAACCATATGGCTCAGTTCGGTTCGGCGGCGGTTAATAGTAAACCTCACCTGACTATTTACAATAGCAGTCTTTATTGGGTGTCAACAATTACTAAGCATGAGGACTGGGGACTTCAGAGAAAAGCATTGGCAATGATACTTGTCAACGCCAACAGCCCTGACGATCCAGTAATAGTCATAAATGAAGAATTTCAATACGTTGAGGGATTAGATTTTAATGTGTTCCTTAGCGCTCATGGAGATGCAAAAGCGAGAGGCTATTATGGTATCGGCACTGAGAATCAATACGGCGATGCGTATCCAGTTGTTGATTCTAGTGATAAGTGGTCAATTGCTCTAACATCATATCACCCGAATGCTGGATTTGTTTGGGAATACAACGGAGTGTATCAACTAGATAAACAGGGTAATATTATCAATCACTTCATAGATCAGGTACCTTCTTATATGGCCAAGCCATATGACGAGGAATTTCTAGAACGAGGCATAAAAGATCGTGGAGGATATAACCGTGGCGGTTCATACGATTTTTGGGCCGGAGGTTTTTTTTGGATTTCTCCAAGTAATGATCGAACGGATATAAGCGAGGATACCCGGGTCGTATATGATCCAGACACGAAGCAACCGGTAGCTATGGTAATGGTTCATCCTATCCGTGAAAATGGAGGAAGATTATCTCTTGCAGGTACTTATGTGGCTGATTCGAAAGGTATAAGATACCATGATTTGAGCACATTCAACCTAATGAGCGGAAATGCGGCAAGCGGAATTGTGCAAAGCAAAATTACTGCTCGTTCAGGAACTACACTCACAACAGCAGGTGAATTGTTATATCCCATTTGTAGAATTAACAACCAAACAATCTATGGCTGGGTTGTTCCGATTTATTATAACAATCCCAACGGTCAAATTGGTCTTGCGGGTGTTGGCATAGTCAACGCTCAGTCTGCAAATGACGTGATCATTAAATACACCGAAAATGGTGTGAGTGGGATGCTTTTGTATAAAGAAGCAAGAGAAAGCTTTGAGAGTTTATACAAGGGTAGTGGTTTTATAAAGACTACTACAAATTCAAGCATCAACGTAACTATGGTTGCAAAATATGAACCATATGTTACGAATGGCAACACTAGACAATGGATTATTGTTAGTATTGGTCAGGACAAGGTGCCGTGTTTGATAAAAAACGAAGAAATATCTGATCAAGAGATGTTGAAAATTCAACAACTCAAGGAACAAGATAAATTCACTATCACAATTGATGATAATAACATCATCAAAAACATAAATTTTTTAGGACTGTCTTGCGACGGTCTTTATTGTTTTTTAAAGAATAAAAAATAGTAAAAATCTACCAGTAGATATTTATAAAAAAATAAACGGGATTCGCCCTCAAATAAATTCTTGCTAGAATTTTTTAACGCCCCCTCTCAAGCCCAGTCGGCTTTCCGAGTTCAAATCCAAATAGGGTAGGCGACTAACGGGATTTGCCCTCAAATAAATTCTTGATAGAATTTTTTGACGGCCTGCCTCGCGACCAGTCGTCGCTCCGGCTTCAAATCCCGTTAGTCACTTATCCATTAAAAAATACCTCTTTTTAAAGAGGTATTTATTTAATGGGTGACTAACGGGATTTGAACCCGTAATAAGACCTTCACAGGGTCCTGTGTTGCCATTACACTATAGCCACCATAAACTATTTTTCTAAAAATTAAATCTCAATCACTTGAGATCCAAAGTTTAGATTACTATTTTTAAATCACATGAAAAACATATGACTTTAAAAATGTGTCCCCGGCACTCATCGCCTTCGCATCAGTTTCTGCTGAAACTGGCTCAGGCTGGCTTTTTGACCAGTCGCCCAAAAGCCTTCGATTCGTTTGGGGATATTTTTCAAATTATATACTAAAGTACATAATTAAAAAAATGTGTCCCCGGCACGAATCGAACGTACAACCTACGGATTAGAAGTCCGTCGCTCTGTCCTATTGAGCTACGGGGACATATACTCTTATTTAATAGCAAAAAAAGAACAAAAAAGCAAGAAAGAAAAATAAATTATACTAATAAAAATTTTGACTGGAAATTAAAAAAGTGCTATAAATATTTTGTCGGCGGGGTATAGTGAAACGGCTATCACGAGTCCTTTGGGAGGATTTATTCTGAGTTCGAATCTCAGTACCCCGACAAAACTAAATATGCGGGTGTAGCTCAATGGTAGAGTATCGGCCTTCCAAGCCGAGCATGAGGGTTCGATTCCCTTCACCCGCTCCAATAAACCAAAACCCTAAATTCTATTTAGGGTTGTGGTTTATATGAATCTAGCGGGTGAGGGGAATCGAAGGCGGAGGCACGACGGTGCCGAGCCAGGTCCTGAGGAATTTTTAGTAAAAAATTACCGAAGGACGATTCCCAAAACGAAATATTATATTCAATTATCGAGCGGGGATAGATTGTTGAAGGGAATCGAAGACGAAGGCCTGTCTGAGGCCGAGTCGGGCCTGAAGAAAATTCCAGCAGGAATTTATCTGAAGGCGATTCCCTAAAACATTGTCCTAGATTTAATCATCAGACGTAAATAAAATAGGGAAGGGAATTGAAGATAATTCTTTGATTAAAATTTCTATAAAGCTATGCCAAAAAAAATAGCAATCATCGGAGGAGGAATAATCGGATTATATCTAGGATGGAAGCTTTCTCAAAAAGGAGAAAGTGTTGTTATTTTTGAAAAACGAAAAGAGCAAGATGCTGGTTTTAAGTGTTGTTCAGGGTTGGTTTCGGAGAGAATTCAAAACTTTATTCCAATTGATAATAGCTTTATAAAAAATGAAATTAAGTCATGCAAAATAAAATTTTCTAAAAAACAAGTAGAGTTATTTTTTAAACCAAAACACTTGGCGCTCAACAGAGAAAAAGTAGTTAGAAAATTAATAAATATAAATAAGGAAGCAGGAACAGAATTAAAATTTGAACAGGAGATAAATAACATTCCTTTTGGATTTGATAAAGTAATTTTTTGTAATGGAGCAAATTCTTTTTTAAGGAAAAATGAAGATTCTTCAAAACAAAATTTTAGACTAGGAGCACAAATTATTGTGGAAGAAAAAAACGATAATAATTTCGTAGAAACATTTTTTATTGATTCCGGGTTTTGCTGGAAGATTCCAAGAGGAAGTACTGTAGAGTATGGAATAGTAACTAAGCCAGAAATTCTAGTTAATGAATTTGAGAAATTTTTAGATTCACAAAACAAAACAATAAAATCTGGAAACTTTTATTCAGCGGTAATTCCTTTTCCGAAGAATTTTGATTCTTTGTTTTTTTCAGAAGATGAGAACATTTTTTTTTGCGGAGATGCTTTAGGGCTAGTTAAGCCATGGAGCGGGGGAGGTATAATTTGGAACCTAACTGCCGCAGATATTTTGATTGATAATATTAACAGTTCTTTTAGTTATAAGAAAGAGATCAAAAGAAAGTTTGCTCGGCAAATACTTAAAGGATCAATATCTAATAGATTGGTTGGATATTTTGGGAACAATATTCCATTTCTCATTCCATCAAAGTTAATGTATGACAACGACTTCCCAAATTTGCCAAAATCAGTTTTTAGTTTGATAAAAATGCCAAAAAGTGCTAACCTATAAACATAATTTTATGTCAAATTAAGGAGAAATGCCTGAGTGGTTGAAAGGGATGGTTTCGAAAACCATTATGGGGTAACTCATCGAGGGTTCGAATCCCTCTTTCTCCTCAGAAAGGAGAAAGAGGGATTCGAAGACGGAAGTCCGACTGGCTTGCAAGTAATCTTGCAAGGCCGAAAAGCTGACTGAGTTTTGAAGCGGGGCTTTTAAATAATTTAGTAAAATTATTAAAAAGTGAGTCGGGCCTATAAAATTTTTCAGCAGAAAAATATTTATAGGCGAATCCTCTCCTCAGAAAGGAGAAAGAGGGATTCGAACCCCATAATATCATCTCTCCGCAGGAAAAGTTTGAGTATTTTTCTAGTAGCTTATCAAAAGCGAAACTCACGCTAATTTTTTTATCTAAATTATCATTAAGAATTTAAATTGTTGTTAAAAAAATGTTTTTCAGTAAAAAAAAAGAAAATAAAAATATTGGAACTATTGAAGAGGCTGCTAGTTGCATTGAAAGTCTTGAAAAAAGATTAAATGATGCAGACGAAAGAATAAAAGAGCTAGAAAACAACAGTAAATTCTTTTTTGAAAAATTTGAAATCATTAGATATAACCCATTCAATGAAGTGGGAGGGGATCAAAGTTTTTCATTGGCACTTCTTAATAACAAAAACGATGGATTCGTATTTACCTCTATTTATACCAAAGAGGGGAATCGCTTATACGCAAAGCCAATAAATAAAGGAGAGTCAAAATATCAGTTATCAGACGAAGAACAAGAAATCGTAAAAAAGCTGACCAATAAGAAGTAGTCTAAATTAATAAGCCTATGACAGCCGCAAAAAAGAAAACAATTGAAAGTGTAATTGTCAAACCTCCAGTAGTGGTTGTTTTAGGACATATTGATCACGGCAAAACATCATTATTAACAGCAATCAAAGATTTTAAAATTCTAAATAAAGAATCAGGAGGAATTACTCAGCACGTTGGTGCTTACCAAGTTGAGCATAACAAGAAAAAAATCACAATTATTGATACCCCAGGACATGAATCTTTTTCAGCTATTCGCTCTCGTGGATCAAAAGTTGCTGACATTGGAATCCTTGTAATAGATGCTTGTGAAGGAATTAAAAAGCAAACCAAAGAGGCTATCTCTCATATTAAAAAAGAAAACCTTACAACAATTGTTGCTTTGAATAAAATGGATAAGCCAGAGGCTAATCCAGAAATGGTTAAACAGCAACTAGGAGAAGAGGAAATCTATGTTGAATCTTATGGCGGAACAGTCCCGTGTGTAGAAATATCTGCCAAGACTGGAAAAGGGATTCCTGATTTACTAGATCTTATTCTTTTGGTGGCAGAAATGAGTGATCTTAAGGCTTCGCTGGACGAGAGAGCATCAGGAGTTATTATTGAGGCTTATCAAGATAATCAGCGAGGACCAACTGCAACAGCAATTGTTGAGCAAGGAATACTAAAACAAGGAGATATTATTGGAACCGAAACTGCGACAGGGAAAGTAAAGAATTTAGGAGACTTTTTGGGAAAAGAAATAAAGGAAGCAAATCCAGCTGATCCAATAGTAATAGTTGGATTTGAAAAAGTTCCAACAGTAGGAGAAAAGTTTTATGTTTATAATGATTTTAATGAGGCCGAAAGCAAAGTCAAAGAAAGAGTAATTAAAAAAGACAAATCTCAATTAGAAGAACCAAACAAAAAGTACCTAAGAATTATTTTAAAAGCAGATACAATCGGATCATTAGAAGCTGTTGAAGATGTACTGAAAAATCTTCCACAAGAAACAATTGGTATAAATATTATCTTATCGGATGTTGGAAATGTAAATGAGTCAGATGTTAAAATGGCAAAAATGAGCGATGCGGCTATTATTGCTTTTAGAGTAAAAAGTGATAAGATTGCAGAAGCCAGCGCACAGAAGGATAAGATCAAAATTCACGATACAGATTTAATTTATACTCTATCCCAAGATGTCAGGGCTCTGATGGAAAGAAAGCTTACCAAAGAAAAAGAAAGAACCGATCTTGGACGAATGGAAATAACAGTTATTTTTAGAACCGAAAAAAACAGACAGATAGTTGGAGGAATGGTATTGTCGGGTGTTGTTGAAAAGGGGAGTCAGATAGAAATATTTAGAGATACCCAATTAATTGGAACAGGAAAAATAATTGACTTACAGTCCAATAAGAAAAGCTTTGACTCCATGAAGGAAGGAAAGGAATGCGCTTTGCTTTATCAGGGAAATGAAAAAATAAAAGAGGGAGATGAATTAGTTTCGTTTAGGGAGCAATATGTTAAAGAAGAACTATAATGTTTAGAGGAGAAAAATTAAACAATTTAATCAAGGAGCAGTTAGATAGAATAATCTTTAAAGAATTGGATATCTTGCCAGGAATATTGTTAACGATTACCAGAGTTGAATGTAGTCCAACGGGAACAGCAGCAAAGGTATATGTTTCGGTAATGCCAGATGACCAGTTTAAAGATGTTTTTGAATTTTTAAAACGACACACTAGAGAGATTCAATATTTTTTAAAGAAATCATTGAGGATTCATCCTATTCCGAAAATATTTTTTGTAGAGGAAAAGGCTACTAGAGAAGCTGCTAATATAGAAAAACTTTTAGGGACAATCAAGAAAAACGAGGTTAATCAGGAAGAGGGGGAGTAGAAAAAAATAAAAAAGTATGGTATATAAATTCTGTGAATGTCTGGCGTGGTAGCCAAGTAGTAAGGCAAGGGTCTGCAAAACCCTCATACGTGGGTGCGAATCCCACTCACGCCTCCAATTCTTTAACAGGATTGAAAAAATATAAGCCGCGGTGCTGGAATCGGCAGACAGGATGGACTTAAAATCCATTGGGCCTAGCCCGTGTGGGTTCAATTCCCACCCGCGGCACACATAGTAAAAGAGACACCTTTATGGTGTCTCTTTTACTATGCCGACTACGTAGGTAGGGAATTGAACCCAATTTATCTTTTGTTCATTTCAGCAATTCGCAATCTAAACTCGTTTTCATTAATTTGATTGTTAGCAAAGAGCTTTTTTAATCCAGCATAATAATTCGCTTTTATTTGAGCCTCAGTTATTTCTTTATTATAAATCAACACTTCATCAATAGAACCAAGGAAGCGTTCACCAGCTGCAACTCTTGCCCCAATGAATAAATTATTAGTATTAGTAGCAATAGTTGAAGAATAGGCAACAGGAGTTCCCGCCAAAGAACCGTCAATATATATTTTTAGTTGGCTTCCATTATATGTGGCAACCACATTATGCCACCTATTATCATCAACTTTATTGCTTGTTGGATTACTGAGATGCCAGCTTCCATCATAAACAATAAATTGCAACTTCCCAGGATATGCAGTAGAAAAACGTAAAAGATAAGCAGCTTGTTTGCCAACAATACACCTATCTTCTGTAATATTACTTGCTTTAATCCATGCCGAAATAGTCATTTTATTAAGATCAAAGGTTGTACTATTTCCACAGTCAATATGATTGGATCCATTAAAAGTAAGGCATTTTCCATAAACGCATCCGCTTTCGTCCACTAGTATCGGTCCGCCACCAGCTGTTCCGTGGTTGGATCCCCACAAGTCGGGAATGTTTCCTGTCGTCGTTCCAATTACCTTTGTGGATGAATTATAATCGGTAATATTGTCAAAGCTCCAGTCCGAGACGATGTTTTGTGACATTGAGTCACGCATTGAGTTGGCATATACCTTCGCCTTAGCAAGAGTTGCGTTATCAGTTGCTCCAGATATAGACACAATAATTATTCCGGCCAAAATTCCAACGATAGCTATTACTACCAATAGTTCTATTAAAGTAAAAGAGTTCTTTGAATAATTATTCATTAATTAGCATTATAACAAAAAAATAAAAATAAGAAAATTAAAACCCGCTCCTTTTGGGAGCGAGTTTTTAATATTATATTTGAGATACTTCAATATAAGTTTCTTTTACTCCGAACTTTAAAGCTTCTTCGGTAGTAGGGAACCATATATCTATTGCATAATTACCTTTTCTAGCATGCATTCTATCAGTAACGGTGAATACTTTATTTCCGTATAGAGATGGAATTGTGATCTTTGTTCCAAATGGAAGCATGTTATTAGCAACTATGCCGTCTTTCACCAATGTACCATTGGCAGTAACAAGAGGAGTATCATCTGTCTGACCTACTTCAGATGAATAGGCCGTAATGACCACTTTTATTTTCGTTGTTTTCTGCTCTTCGGCACTGTTGGAAAAGGACTTATTATCTACTAGCAATTCGCTTTCTCCTTTTTGGGATGATTGATAAAAAAATGATGTGGAACCTGTAGTATTATAATCTTTATCGTGGTTCTCTTCGACACTTTTATCATTCATTCCTAGGCATATCCCAGCCAGGGAAAAAATAATTGTAGCAGCTAACAAGCAAACTAAGTGATTTGAACTACTCATAATTACAAACCCTTTTTGAGGGTATGTCAATATAATACTATTTTAGGGGCAAATAGTCAAAAGACTTATCCACATTATAGGGCCTTCAAGTTAGCAGTTTATTGCCTTGATTACTAACAATGTTTATGCTATAAACTATTTATATGCAGAACGAAACATTACAAAAATTAAATGATTCCGTCCGAATCTTGAAATCGGGCGATGTTATAGATGGTAGGGTTTTGGCTATTGAAAACCTATCAATCTATTTGGACTTGGGTCCAACAAAAACAGGTCTTATCTATGGTGCAGAGTATCAAAATGCGAGAAACGTTTTGAAAAATGTTAAACCAAATGATATTATATCTGTTAAAGTTATTGAAGCTGAAAATGAAAATGGCTTCATTGAGCTATCTCTAAGAGATGCTGAAAGAGAGTTTGCTTGGAAGAATGTTAAAGAAATGAAAGATTCTGACAAGGAATTCAATGTTAAGATTAGCAAGGTCAACAAAGGAGGTTTACTTACTGATATTTCAGGTATTCCAGCTTTCTTACCTACATCTCAATTATCTCCAGAGAAGTATCCTAGAGTTCCAGAAGGGGACAAGGCTAAAATTTTACGTAAATTACAGTCATTTATCGGACAAGAAATTAAAGTTAAGGTTTTGGACTTTGACGAAAAGGCAGGTCAGATTATTTTGACAGAAGAATCAAAAGAAAACGAAAACCTTCAAAAAGCCATCAAAAACCTTAAAGTTGGCGATGTTGTTGAAGGAAAAGTTTCAGGAATTGTTAACTTTGGTGCTTTCATCAAGTTTGCTATGCCAGATTCACCTTTTGAAGGTGCTCCAGATGACGACTTACTAGAAGGCTTGGTTCATATTTCTGAACTTGATTGGCAGTTAATTGAAGATCCATCTCAATTTGTTGAAATAGGTCAAAAAGTAAAGGCTGAAATCATTGATATCAGCCAAGGAAGGGTATCTTTATCTCTAAAGAATCTTAAAAAAGATCCTTGGCAAGAACTTGGGCTAAAAAATGGAGATATTGTTATTGGAACAATCTCTAGATTCAATCCTTTTGGTGCTTTCGTTCAGTTAAAAACTGAAAAAGAAGATGCTAAAATTCAAGGTTTGATTCATATCTCTGAATTTGGCTCAGAAACAAAGATGAAAGAGAAGATGGAAGTTGGCAAAGAATATGAATTCCAGATTCTTAGTTTCCAACCACAAAGACACTGGATGTCTTTAAGGCTAAAATAATTTTTCTTTAACTTAATAATATAGAACCTATGAAAAGTCCTATTAAGGGATTGCTTCTAAATATTTTCTATGTTGTTCTTATTTTCTTAATTTTAGGTTCGCTTTTTAATTTCTTTAACAAGCCATCAGCTGCGACAAAAGAGATTTCTATCACTCAGCTTGTTCAAGATATTAACTCTGAAAAAGTAGAAAAAGTTACATCTAATAAAGATGAGCTTCAGATTACATACAAAGACAAAAGCGTAGCTAAAACAAAAAAAGAGACTAATGATACCATAGGTCAAGCATTAACCAATTATGGCGTAGACAAAGATAAACTACGTAACGTTTCTTTTGAATTTGGCGATGAGTCAGTGGTGCTTGATTGGATTTGGGCATTTGTCTTATTCGTAGTTTTGCCATTTATAGTTTTCGGATTTTTCTTTTGGTTAGTTATCAAGCAAGCAAAAACAGGAGCTGCTCAAACTTTTGACTTTACAAAAGCAAAAGCAAAGCTATTTGGTGCAGAAGGGCAACCAAAAGAAAAGATTACCTTTAAAGATGTTGCTGGACTAAAGGAAGAAAAAGAAGAATTGAAGGAAATTGTTGATTTTCTCAAAAATCCTGAAAAATACTTAAAAATGGGTGCCAGAATTCCAAAAGGTGTCCTTTTGGTCGGACCCGCTGGTTGCGGAAAGACATTACTTGCTCGTGCCGTTGCAGGGGAGAGTAATGTTCCTTTTTTCTCAGTTGCCGGTTCATCGTTTGTAGAAATGTTTGTTGGTGTTGGCTCCGGCCGTGTTCGCAGTTTATTTGCTGCAGCTAAAAAGCATCAGCCATGTCTTATTTTTATTGACGAACTTGATAGTATCGGAAAAGTAAGAGGACCAGCTATTACTGGTGGACACGAAGAAAGAGAACAGACGCTAAATCAACTATTAACCGAAATGGATGGTTTTGAGCAAAATGATAAGATTATTATCCTAGCTGCTACAAATCGTTCTGACGTTTTGGATCCAGCCTTACTTCGTCCAGGTAGGTTTGATAGAAAGGTTGTTATTAATTTACCCGATATTAAAGAAAGAGAGGATATTTTAGCTATTCATTCTAACGGAAAGCCATTAGATAAGAATGTAAAGTTAAGAGAAGTGGCAGAAAGAACTCCAGGATTTTCTGGTGCCGATTTGTCCAATGTTACCAACGAAGCAGCCATTTCTGCTGCTAAGACTGGAAGCAAAAGCATTACTCAAACTAATTTATTGAATTCTATTGAAAAAGTCTTATTAGGACCAGAAAGAAAGAGTCACGTTTTGTCTGATAAAGAAAAGAAAATTACTGCTTATCATGAAGCAGGACATGCACTTGTGTCAGCATTAATTCCAAATGCCGAACCAGTCAGAAAGATTTCTATCATTTCAAGAGGTATGGCCGCTGGATATACATTAAAAGTTCCATCAGAGGAACGTTATTTCAGAACTAAATCAGAACTTGAATCAAATATTTCCGTTGCTTTAGGAGGGTATTGTGCCGAAAGGTTTATATTTGGCGATATCTCAACTGGGGCTTCAGACGATTTGTCAAAAGCTTCAAGAATTGCCAGAGGAATAGTTAAAAACTATGGAATGTCTAGCTTGGGGCCAATTACTTTTGGAGAACGAGAAATAGAAGTATATCTTGACAGGGAATACGGAGAGACTAAAAATTATTCTGAAAATGTTGCCGAAGCGATTGACAAAGAAGTTGAGACAATTATCAAAAAAGCAGAACAAGAAGCAGAAAGAATTATCAAGGACAATAAAGACTTGATAGAGAAAATAGTGGCTGTTTTGATGGAAAAGGAAACAATTGAAAGGGAAGAATTTGAAGCAATCATAAAGACAAAGAAGTAGCGAGTAGTATTTTTGTAAAATTTTTGATAAAATGAACCTTAGAAATAGATAATTTAAAAATATTTCTAAGGTTCAATTATGTCTAGATTACTTGAAAAACAAAAAGCTATTAGCTTAAGAAAAAAAGGTTTAAGCTATAGTCAAATTAAAGGATTTTTGGGAATTAGTAAGAGTACTTTAAGCTCATGGCTTAAGGATTTTCCTTTATCAGAGGAAAGAATTAAAGAGCTTAAAGGTTCAGAACAAAAAATAGAGCGTTGTCGCGAAACAAAAAGAAAGAAAAAAGAGGCAAGATTAAACGATTTTTATAACGAAGAAAAGAAAAGGATACTTCCTTTAAGTGAAAAAGAACTATATCTTGCTGGTTTTTTCCTCTATTGGGGCGAAGGATCAAAAAATGATTTTACAAGAATTTCTATTTCAAACACCGATCCAGCAGTTATTAAATTTTTTATGTCTTGGTTGGAAAAATGTTGGAATGTTAAAAAAGAGAACCTGAGAATTAATTTACACCTTTATAAAGATATGGACATTAATAAAGAGATTAATTTTTGGACAGAAGTGTTAGAAATATCCAAACTTCAATTTGATAATCCATATATAAAAGATAGTATTAGTAAAAACATAAATCATAAGAAGGGATTTGGGCATGGAACCTGTAATTTAAAAATAGGGGATGCAAGATTATCAGAAAGGGTTCTTATGGGGTTGAAAGTATTAAATGATTATTATATAAAGTAAAAGTATTTTGCGCATGTAGCTCAGGTGGTTAGAGCATCCGCCTTATAAGCGGAAGGTCGATGGTTCGAGTCCATCCATGCGCACATTATTTACTTAAAGAGACATTTATGTCTCTTTAAGTAAATATTATAAAGCGTGGATGGACTCGAAGACGGAGGCCTGTCTGAGGCGAGTCGGGCCAGAGAAAAATTTCAGCAGAAATTTATTCGATGGCGAGTCTCATAATATTTTTCAAATTGCACAGCCAGAGAGACATTTATGTCTCTTTAAGTAAATATTATAAAGCGTGAGTGAATTCAAAACCGGAAACGAAATTGATTAAAATTTATCACCAAAAACAACAGAAGGGGTTAATGTTCTATTTATTGACTTTTATCGTTTAATTTGCTTAAATAGGAATATCGTTAATCTCCTTATGGGCGTATAGCTCAGTTGGTTAGAGCGTTACGTTGACATCGTAAAGGTCTCCTGTTCGAGTCAGGATACGCCCACCAAGGAAGAATAATTAAGTGAATCCATAATAAAAAAATGACAGAAGAAATTAAAAAAGAAACCGAAACTCAGGAAACGACTGAAACAGAAGTTGTTAATGAAGTTACTGAGACTACTGAAGCTACTGAACCAGAATCTGCTCAAATAGTTGATGAAACTGTTGCTGAAGCTGCTCCAGAAGTTGAACATGTCGGTATTATAGAATCTAACCTTAAATCTGATCTTCCAGATATTCGTTCAGGTGATACAGTCAAGGTTTATCAGATACTTAAGGAAAAGAACAATAAAGAAAGAATCCAGATTTTTGAAGGTCAAGTATTGGCTTGCAAGCATGGAAAGGGGGTTACTGGTACAATAACAGTAAGAAAAGTTATCGGAGGAATCGGAGTAGAAAAGATTTTCCCAATACATTCACCTTCACTCAGCAAAATTGAGGTAATGAAAAGAACTAAGACTAGAAGGTCAAAGCTTTATTACTTAAGAGATGCTAAGGGAAGAAAGGCTCGTCTTAAAACTGTTGCAATGGATAGCAAAGAAGAGCCAGTAGAAGAATAAAAATCAAAACGTTTGAGTGTTTCATAAAAGTGAAACGCTCAAATTTTTTGGGCGAGTGATGGAATCGGCAGACATCTATGCTTGAGGTGCATAGGGGATTACTCCCGTGAGGGTTCAAGTCCCTCCCCGCCCACAGTAAGTTAAATATATGTCATATTATTATAATAATATGACATATGTTATAACTTATTGCGGGGAAGGACTTGAACGAGTGAGCCACGACTGGTGGCGAACCCAGCCTGAAGAGCTTTCAACAGAAAGCGATGAAGGTCAAGTCCCTCCCCGCCCAAATCAGCAGATTTTTATGAAGGCAAGTCCCTCCCCGCCAGGATTTTAAACTTAAAATATTTTTTGGGCGATTAGCTCAGTTGGTAGAGCGCATCGTTTACACCGATGAGGTCATGGGTTCGAGCCCTGTATCGCCCACACGAAGTGAATAGAATAAAGCCTTAAAGGGCACGAAGGCGGAGCCGCGACTGGCGGCGAGCCCGGCCTTGAGGATTTGCCAGCAGGCAAATACCGAAAGGCGAGCCCTGTATCGCCCACACGAAGTGAATAGAATAAAGCCTAAAGGGCACGAAGGCGGAGCCGCGACTGGCGGCGAGCCCGGCCTTGAGGATTTGCCAGCAGGCAAATACCGAAAGGCGAGCCCTGTATCGCCCACACGAAGTGAATAGAATAAAGTCTAAAGGGCGCGAAGGCGGAGCCGCGACTGGCGGCGAGCCCGGCCTTGAGGATTTGCCAGCAGGCAAATACCGAAAGGCGAGCCCTGTATCGCCCACACGAAGTGAAAAAATACGAATCTATAGTTTTTCTGAAAGAAAACTACATAGTACGAATTACGAATTACTAATTACTAGTTACGAATTACTAGTTTTATTAGAATTGAATTTTGACAATTTATAGTGTAAAATAAACAAGTCCGAGGGATAATTAACGAATTCGGGCGTGCAAGAATTATGCCGAGGTAGCCAAGTCGGTCACGGCGAATGTCTGAAAAACATTAGATTCCGGTTCGATTCCGGACCTCGGCACATAAACTTTGCGGGCATCGTATAGTGGCTATTATGCAACCTTGCCAAGGTTGAGACGGCAGTTCGATTCTGCTTGCCCGCTCCATTTAAAAAATAATATTTGCCTATGAAAATAATCTGGTATGGAGATACGAGTTTCCAAATAACAAGTTCATCCTCTGATAAAGAAAACATTTTCCTTGTTGTTGATGTGCCTGAAAATGATAAAAAATCTGCTAAAATAGAGGCTGATATTTTATTAAAAACAAACAATATTTCCGCAAAAGACGAAACAGGAAAATCAAAATCTGGTGATAAATTCCACATATCCGCATGTGGAGAATACGAGATTAAAGGAGTTTTTGTACAAGGAATTCCTTCTACTCAAATAGACAAAAAAAAGAAAAACATTATCTATTTAATTGAAGCAGAAAACATAAGAGTCTGCCATCTTGGGCTATTAGGAACAGAAAGTCTTGACGAAGAACAAATAGAGGCTATTGGAAATGTTGATATTTTACTTCTACCGATTGACGGAGATAAGACCATCGGACATAAGGAAGCTGTAAAAATTGTTTCACTTATAGAACCTAAAATGGTTATCCCGATGTGCTTTAACAAAGAAAATCTTGATGCATTCTTAAAAATAATGGGAGAAAAAGATGTTGAAGTACAGGACAAACTAAGCATTCAGAAAAAACATTTAGGGCCGAAAGGAGAAGACGATAAAGTAGATATAGTAGTTTTAGAAGAAAAATAAAAAACTGTTGTTAACGAAAAATGGCTAAAAAACAAGAAGAAATTATTTCAACAATAGGGAATGTAGTAGACAGAGAAATCTCTACCGAAATGAGAGAGAGTTATATTGACTATGCAATGTCTGTTATCGTTTCAAGAGCATTGCCAGACGTTAGAGATGGATTGAAGCCGGTACAGAGAAGAATACTTTACGCAATGTATGACATGGGTGTTAGATCCGATGCCAAGTTTAGAAAATCAGCCGCTATAACCGGAGAAGTTTTAGGAAAATATCACCCACATGGAGATCAGGCAGTTTACGCTGCTATGGTTAGGATGGCGCAAGATTTTTCGTTAAGGTATCCACTAGTCAAAGGACAAGGTAACTTTGGTTCTGTTGATGGCGATCCACCAGCAGCTCAAAGGTATACCGAAGCAAAAATGTCAAAAGTGGGAGAAGAAATGCTTAGAGATATAGAAAAGGGGACTGTCAATTTTATTGATACTTACGATGGTACAAGACAAGAGCCAGCCGTTCTTCCTGCCCCCTTGCCAGCATTACTTTTAAATGGTTCTACTGGTATTGCCGTTGGTATGGCAACAAATATTCCACCTCATAATTTAACCGAAGTGGGAAATGCACTTATTCATCTAATTGATGATCCAAAAGCAGAAATTGAAGATTTGTTTCAATATGTCAAAGGGCCAGACTTTCCAACAAGAGGAATAATTTTTGACCAGAAAGCAATTTTAGCAGCCTACTCACAGGGAAAGGGTGCGTTTTTGATGCGTGGAAAAGTAGATATTATTGAAAAAGAAGGCAAAAATCCACAGATTATTATTAATGAAATTCCTTTTCAAGTAGACAAATCAAATCTAATTACTCAATTAGCTAACCTAGTTCAAAATAAGAGAGTTGACGGTATTAAAGATATTAGGGATGAGTCTGATAAGGATGGTATGAGAATCGCAATTGATTTGCAAAAAGGAGGAATCCCAAAAAAGATTTTAAATTCATTGTACAAATATACAGACCTTCAGAGAATGTATCATTTGAATATGCTTGCTTTGGTTGATGGTATTGAGCCAAGGGTTTTGAATCTTAAAGAAGTTTTAGAATATTACCTAATTCACAAGCAAGAGGTTGTAATCAGAAGGGCAAAATATGATTTGGAAAAAGCAAAAGATAGAGCTCATATCTTAGAAGGTTTAATGATTGCTTTGGATCATATTGATGATGTTATTGAAACTATTAGAAAGTCAAAAGACAAGGAAGATGCTAGAAACAATTTATGTAAGAAGTTTAAGCTAACTGTACTCCAAGCAGATGCGATTTTGGAAATAAGACTACATCAATTAGCAAAACTAGAAAAACAAAAAGTTGCTGATGAGCTTGCTGAAAAGCTAAAACTAATTAAAGAATTAACCAAATTAGTTGAAAGTAAAGCAGAGCAGAAGAAAGCAATGAAAAAGGAGATTCAGTTTGAAATAGAAACCTATGGAGATGCCCGAAAAACAGCTATTGTAAAAAATAGTCCAGAAACTATTTCTGAAGAAGATTTAGTTCCATTAGAAGATACAATTGTTACATTAACTGCCGGTGGATTTATAAAAAGAATGAATCCTTCTGAATATAAAAAACAGAACAGGGGAGGACAAGGATCTTTGGGTATGAAGACTGGAGACGATGATGAGGTTCACCACTTTATATCAGCCCAAACTCATGATTCAGTATTTTTCTTTACTGATTCAGGTAAAGCTTTCCAAACAAAAGTTTATGAAATTCCAGAAGGCCAGAGATCAAACAAAGGTAGAGGTATTATGAACTTCTTGGAAGTTTCTTCAAGCGACAAAATATTATCAGTATTGCCCGTAAGCAAAGGAGATAGAAAAGATGGAGATGTTAAGTATTTGTTCATGGCAACCAAGAATGGAATAGTCAAGAAAACTCCTATTAAAGATTTTGAAAACGTTAGACGTAATGGCCTAATTGCAATCGGACTCAAGAAAGACGATTTCCTATGCGGAGTTCAGAAAATTGGAGATGGCGATGATATTATTTTAGTCACAAGAGATGGGCAGTCAATTAAGTTTGCTGAAAAAGAAGTTAGGGCAATGGGAAGAACAGCTGCCGGCATAAAAGGTATTGCACTTAAAAAGGGCGATCAGGTTATAGGAATGCAAGTTGTTCGTAAAGAAAAAGCCAAAGAAAAAGCATACTTATTAGTACTAATGGAAAATGGATTTGGAAAATTAACCGCTGTTTCAGAATACAAGAGGCAGGGTAGAGGAGGATCGGGTGTTAAGACTGCCAAGGTTACAGCCAAAACAGGATCAATTGTTAAAATTGAAATTATTCAAGAACAAGAAGACTTGATTGTAATTTCACAAAAAGGACAAACAATTAGGACAAAGATTTCTAGCATTCCGAAGCTTGGACGAGATACTCAAGGTGTTAGAATTATGAAAATAAAAGAAGGCGATAGAGTTGCCTCAGCCGCATGTCTTGCTCATCAAAAGATTGAAGATCTTTTAGACGAGGACAACGAAGAAGAATAAAAAATGGCTCGCTTTTGCGAGCCATAGTCGTTTAATTCTAAATAAACTATTTGCATATGCAAAATGAATTTCTAAACCCTCAAGAAATTTTAAAAACATTAGTTATAAAGCCGACAATAATAGCTTGTGACTTTGGCTGTGGGGCAGGAGGATGGACACTCCCTCTTGCGAAAATGCTTCCCTCTGGAATGGTCTATGCTGTAGATATTTTGGAAGAACCATTATCATTTTTAAAGGCAAATGCAGCCAGACAAAATATTAGTAATATCAAAACTATATTGTCAGATATAGAGAAAGGTGTTAAAATTATTAACAATGACGAGGTAGATTTAGTTCTTATTATCAATACATTGTTTCAAACAGACAATAATGAACTGATTTTGAAAGAAGCGGATCGTATCTTGAAAAAAGGAGGAATGATACTTATTGCCGATTGGAAAGATAATAACCCAATGGGAATAAAGAGTGAATTAGTAAAATTTGAAGAAATTAAAGAAGCAATTCTTAAAAAAGGATACAGTATTGAAAAAGAATTTGATGCAGGTCATTATCACAGGGGATTAATCTTTAAAAAATAAGAATCATTTTATAGATATGAAAAAAGAATTAATTGCGTCTCTGCTTACAGCAACAATTCTAGTTATTGGTTTTGCTGGTAAGGTATTGGCAGAAGAGAGTTCTGCCATAATTCAAAACCCTCTTTCAGTTAGTGACGTTCCCAGTTTGTTGTGTATTATTTTTGATGGGTTAATATATATCGGCGCCCCTGTCTTAACATTAGTTATAGTTTTGACAGGTGTTAAATGGATAACATCAATGGGAGATTCTGGAAAAATTACAGAAGCAAAGAAAGCAATTACTTACTCTGTAATTGGAATGATTGTTCTTTTATCTTCTAAGGCAATTTATGCATTTATTATTTCAGCCTTAAATATTGATGCTACAACGTGTAAATAAAATAATAATTTTAATATTATAACTATGAGTAAAAAAAATTTAAAGTATTTAACTGCAACTAGCCTTTCTTTGGCAATTGTAGGGGTAGTAGCTCTTCCAAGTATTGCTCTTGGGTACGATGCTCCAGAACTTCAGCAGTGGAGTAACGATATGGATATTAAGGCCGTAATCCAGAGTATCGTTAATATTTTGTTTTCTTGGGTAGCACCTCTTTGTATATTAATGATTATCTGGGGCGGTGTAATGTATATGACTGCTGGAGATGATTCTGGTAAAACTAGCTCGGCATTTAGTTTTATCAAAGTTGCTCTTATCGGTCTTGCCATCGTATTAGCCGCTGGAATGCTTATGAGTTTTGTCGCAGGAATTGGAAGTAGTAAATAGTAAATTATCATCTATCAAGTAGTAAGTTATGAGTAAAAAAAACATTCAATTATTATCAGTAACTTTATTGCTAACATTTGTTTTTAGTGTATGTTTTGCGGCGAGTGGTTGGGCAAGCGAATTAACAACTATAATCCAAAATATCATAAACAAAATAACCCAATTAGTGGGTGGTATATGCTTGCTGGCAATTATTATTGGTGGTATTGTATGGATGACCGCAGGAGCAGATACTAAAAAAGTAGAGATGGGCAAGGAGATTGTTCAGGCTGCCATCTTAGGATTAATAGTTGTGCTTGCCGCTGGAGTTATTGTTAATACAGTAGTAAACTTAGGAGCATAAAATAATTATTAAATATTAAATAAAAATTATTAAAAGTATGAAGAATAAAATTTTATCAGTTTTAGCACTTATCGCATTCTTCTTTATTGTTGGTGCTCCTGCTGTAGCAGGTGCTGCAAGTGGAACTAATGCTTTAGATAGGTGTATAATTAGTCCAGCAAATGCTGCCAGATTATCTAATATGGATGTAAACTGCGGATACACTACTGTTGATGGGGGAAGTGGAGTTAGTGGAACACCTACAGAAAAGGTTGCTTGTCCATACAGCGACAACGAAGGTAATTGTGGTGCTTGTTGTTTATTGAGTGCAGTATTTAATCTTACTGATTGGATATTTATTGGTTTGATGACTATTTCTGCTTTGATGATTATTTATGGTGCTTACTGCTTTGTAATGGCCGGTGCCAATCCAGACAAAGCAACAACTGGAAGGAATTTACTTATGTATGCTGCAATCGGTATTGCTGTTGCATTCTTCTCAAGGGCTCTTCCAACTCTTGTTAAGCTAGTAATGGGAGTTTAGTTTATAATTTAAAAGCAGGGCAAACTAGCCCTGTTTTTTTGTTGATTAAACCTCTTCGGCTTTTTACACAAAACTAAAACCCCTTTACAGGGAAACGTTGCGATTATGCGGGATTTGCCTCTCAATAAATTTCTGCTGAAATTTTTTCAAGGCCTGGCTCGGCCCTCAATCGGGCCTCCGCCTTCAAATCCCTCCTTCGGCTCTTTTACACAAAACTAAAACCCCTTTACAGGGAAATGTTGCGATTATGCGGGATTTGCCTCTCAATAAATTTCTGCTGAAATTTTTTCAAGGCCTGGCTCGGCCCTCAATCGGGCCTCCGCCTTCAAATCCCTCCTTCGGCTCTTTTACACAAAACTAAAACCCCTTTACAGGGAAATGTTGCGATTATGCGGGATTTGCCTCTCAATAAATTTCTGCTGAAATTTTTTCAAGGCCTGGCTCGGCCCTCAATCGGGCCTCCGCCTTCAAATCCCTCCTTCGGCTCTTTTACACAAAACTAAAACCCCTTTACAGGGGTTAGTTTTATGTGCCGAAGGAGGGATTTGAACCCTCACGCCTTGCGACATATGCTCCTAAGGCATACGCGTCTGCCAGTTCCGCCACCTCGGCAAAATTAAATACTTTATAAATATAGCATATCAATACATAATGTCAATTTCCATTTTTATATCGTTTGAATATGAAAAGCGAGCATGTTATAATTTAGAAAAAATAAAATGCAACTAAATTCAATTTTAAATCCAAAAAACATCAAGCTTTTAATTATTGCTATCGTCGTCATTGTCGTTATCGTTGTTTCTATTCAATTAACCTCATATGATTCAAAAAACACTAGCAATGGAAAGAAGGGGCAGGATAGTAGTAGTACCGTAATGAAAGTCACTGGTGATAATAAGGTTCAAGTATATAATTCTTTTGTTATAGATGAGTGGAATGGATATCGTTTTAAATACAGATCAGATTGGTCAATAAAAAAAGAATATAATGACAAAGGGGCATTTATTGGAATAACAATTTATCCTCAAAATAAAAAAAATGATAGCGACTATATTATAATTGGAAAGGACAAAAAGAATTGTGCAGATGCCAAAATGGCAAAATGCATAATGGCAGGGTATGGATTAATTATGCAACCAATTTATACTTATAGTAACGATCCCGATGTTTCTACTATATACAACGGCATTATTAAAAGTATTGAAACGTATCAAGGGAAAAGTGAGTATGACATTGAAAAAATAAGAACAACTATCGGAACCTTTATAAATTCAAAAAAATATAACGATTTTAACAAAGCAAAAGCAGTTATGAGCGCAAATCTTCTCAATGGTTATGATTCAAGAGAATTCAGCGTTTCGGGAGAAGGGAAGATAGGTAGGTATGAATTTGTAGAAGATAGTAAATATTTAGATTTTGGCTATTACCAAGTGCCAGTAAAGGTGTATGGATATTTTGAAGAAGAGAAGAATGAAATAGGGTATTGGAATTATTTATTCAAAGTAAAAATAGTAAATAATGAATATTTGATAGACGAAATTAATATTAGTAATTTTCAATCAAACAAGTAATTAAAAACAGAGCCTTAAGGCTCTGTTATTTTTATTCTTCTTCCTCCTCTTCATCCTCATATTCTCTTTCGCTTTGCTCCATTTCCTCTTCATCCTCATAGATCATATTATCTTTCGGTTTCTTTGCTTTGGCAGAAGTAGAAGCTGGTTTTCTTTTTATTGATTTTACTTCAACCTCTTCTTCCTCCTCTTCATCCTCATCAGTATCTTCATACTCATCCTCCTCCTTATTTCTAGTTTTCTCGCCAAGATTAATTCTTTTGCTCTTTGCTCTTTCTATCTTAGGCATTTTAATAGTCAAAATACCATCTTTAATTTCTGCTTTTATTTTTGAAGTATCTATTTCTCGGGGGAGAATTATTTCACGAGAAAAAACACCGAAATAACATTCTTTAATGAAATACTTTTTATTTTTTGAAGCATTTGGATCAATCCTTTCACCTTTTATTATCAACATATCATTTTCAAGCGCTATATCCAATTCCTCAGTTTTTATTCCAGCAATGGCAGCTTGTATCACCAAATCACGATCAGTTTCATATACATCCACAACAAGCCTTCCTTCTTCCGTTGACCAATTAGACTCTTCCTCCATCTCTTCTGCATCATCGTTTATAATATCTTCTTTTTTGCTTTTCTTTTTAGAAAACATATTTTTATTAAATGCTTTTGTACTTCAATACTAAGCTTATTTATTATTAATCTCATAGAATTAATCTATTTTGCAAACTCCTTTCATCTTTTTAATAGTCCTAAGTCCGATCAATACAAGTATCGTTAATGTTCCAGTAAGAATATAGGGAGCTAAAATAATTATACTATCTTCGTTGATTATAAACAACTGCAAGCAGATATCAAAAAGGGCATGAGTAACAATACTTAAAGTAAATCCTATAAATAAAATCAGATATCGTTTTTTAAGATGATAAAATGACATTGCTAGAGATATTCCTATTATTGCGCTGCAGATAATATGAAGAAGATTCGCTCCAATAAATCTAGTTATGGCCACACCAGGCACATTTATTGGATCGCCAAACAGAAACAATAAAATATTTTCTCCAACAGCGAATCCAATAGCAGCGGTTATCATATATATCGGCAGATCTATTGGCTCATCTATGCAAGAATTTTTAAGAACTAAAAATCTTACAACCAGATATTTTAAAGATTCTTCAATGATTCCTACAATAAAAACATACTTAATTCCATAGAATAATAAAGATGGCTCAGTCGCCGAACCAAATAATAAAGGGGTACTAGGGGAGTTAAGGTCAATATGTTTTACCATCTGTAGCTCTATCAAAACAGCTAGTAAAACAACCATTAGACCAAAATAAAAAACCTTGAATATCTGCATTTTTGGCTCGGGAAGATTATCCCTTTTTAGGAAGAATGATAACCATATAATTCCAGGAGCAAATGCTAGAAATAAATAAAGAAGTATTTTATATTCCATTTATTTGTAGATTAGAGTTTGGTTTGATTCTATTCCAGGAGGTTTTTTTAATATTAGGGGACAGCAAAGATATTATTGCTATCATCGCTGCATTATCAGCCGAATACTTTGGCTTTGGAGCAAAAAACATAATTCCTCTTTTTTTAGCAATGCTTTTCATTGCTTTTCGCAGTTTTTTATTTGCAGAAACCCCTCCTCCGATTATTACTGATTTACAATTATATTTTTCTATTGCTTTTTCTGTTTTTTTAGCAAGTACTTCAATTATTGCATCTTCTATTTCTTTTGACATTTCCTCTCTATATTCGTTTGATTTAAGTTCTTCGGGGGTTCTTTTTTTTGTTTCATAGAGTACCGCAGTTTTCAATCCAGAAAAACTAAAATCAAGATTTTTTTCATAAATCATTGGCCTTGGAAGCTTTATGTCAAAATCATTGGTTTTTGCTTTACTTGCAAGCTCGGATATTATTTTTCCTCCAGGGTATCCAAGTCCTAGCAATCTTGCTGTTTTATCAAAGCATTCTCCAGCAGCATCATCTCTTGTTTCTCCAATAATTTTATATTTCCCAAGTTTTTCCATCAAAACAATCTGAGTATTTCCTCCAGAAACAATTAATCCAATAGCAGGGAAGTCTATTTTAATGTTTTGATCCAAGTAATTAGCAAGAAGATGTCCTTCTAGATGATGGACAGCATTAATCTTAATATCCCAATAAAAACTCAGAGCTTTAGCAAAATTAACACCGACATAAAGACATGGCTCTAGCCCAGGTCCAATGGTAACATTGATTTCATCTATTTTTGGCTTTTTATATTTTTCCAGGAATGCTTTTAATTGTATAAATAACTCCGGATTTCTTTCTAGAATAACCTCTAGTTTTTTTATTTTTTTTCCATCCAATTCTTCATCATTTTTTTCCAACATTTTTGCTGATTTAAGAGACTTCACAAAAAGGGGAACAATATTTTTTTGGTGTTCCCGTTTTGCAAGAGAGGGGAATACTCCACCATATCCGGCATGTAATTTTTCTTGAGAGGAAACAAAACTAGCTAATATTTCAAAATTAGCTTTGTTCGTTTTTATTATTGCGATACATGTATCGTCACAACTAGTTTCAACTCCAAGAATTATCATTTGTTTGGTTTAATGTTTATTTAATTTTATACTAGATAGGCGATAAAATCAAAATTTGTCTTCTAGGGCGCAAAATAGTTCCTATTGATTTTTTACCTTATTTTTGTTATATATAATTTGTTACGGCCCTATCGTCTAACGGTTAGGACGCCAGATTTTCAATCTGATAATCAGGGTTCGATTCCCTGTAGGGTCACTGTTTTGAATAGAAACGAAGTTTAAGCCAGACAAAGAAATTTATTTTCAATATAGGAATCGAAGGCGGAGGCTGTCTGAGCCGAGCCAGGCCTTGAGGCACTTTCAGCAGAAAGTGACCGAGAGGCGATTCCCCAGTCACATTTGTAGGGTCACACATTTGGCAATAAGCATTGTTTTAAGAGTAGTGAAGAAGTTAGTTATTAAATCGTTGTAGGAATCGAACGACCATCGGATAAATTCTTACTAGAATTTTCCTCTGGCCCGACTCGGGCTCAGTCAGCCCTCCGTCCTTAATTATTTATTAAAATAATTAAGCCCTGTAGGGTCACACATTTGGCAATAAACATTGTTTTAAGAGTAAAAAAAGAAAGAAAAGTTATTAAATGAAAGCTGGAGAAAGTTTTTGGGAGCTCAAAAAATTTTGAGCATTTTATTAAAATATGGATGAAAAATATTATCTTAAAGTAGGTAGAGCAGCTGATCTTCCAACTAAAAAGGAAAGAAAGCTTTATAGGTTTTTTGAAATGCTTGTACCGTTACTTAGTTTAGGGGTTCTATTTTTATCTGCAGTTTTGTCATTTACGCTACCTTTTTGGATAGCTATTTTTATTATCCTTTACGATCTTTATTGGCTATTTCGTACAATCCATTTTTACTTCTATCTTCGTAGCAGTTATGCCAAAATGAAGGCCAATGAACAAGAAGACTGGATAGCTAGGTTGGACGCCTTAGAAGCACCAAAAAATGGCTTAAAAGTGAATAATTGGAGGGAGGATATCTATCATCTTTTGATTTTACCGACCTATAAGGAACCGCTAGACCTTGTCTATCAAACATTTACTAATCTAGCAAAAATAGACTATCCAAAGGATAAGATGATTGTTGTCTTGGCTTGCGAAGAGGCAGACAAGGAGAATGCAACTATAATTTCAGAAAAGATAAGAGAAGACTTTGGACATTTGTTTTTCAAATTTATTATTACCTGGCATCCGCGAGGAATAGCAGGAGAAATCCCAGGACATGGTGCGAACGATGCTTGGGCAACTAAAAAAGTAAAAGAGCTGGTTGTAGATTCTTTAGGTGTTCCGTATGAAAATATTATCGTGTCTTCATTTGATATTGATGCTTGTGTATTCCCAAAATATTTCAGTTGCTTAACATATCTTTATCTTACTGTGGAGCGTCCTTGGAGAGCTAGCTATCAGCCAGTTCCATTATACTTAAATAATATTTGGCAGACTCCTCCAGTTTCTCGTGTATTTTCATTCTCGGCTACTTTTTGGCATACAATGAATCAAGAACAGCCAGAAAAATTAGTTACTTTTTCTTCCCATTCTATGAGTTTCAAGGCATTGAATGATGTTGGTTTTAAACAAGCTAATGTTGTTTCGGACGACTCAAGAATATTTTGGCAATGTTTTTTTGAATATGATGGTGACTATAGAGTAGAGCCAATGTTTTATCCAATTTCCATGGATGCAAATTGTGCCCAGAATTTTTGGACAACCTTAAAAAATATTTATCATCAGCAAAAAAGATGGGCCTATGGAGTAGGGGAAGTACCGTATTATCTTTTTGCTTGCCTCAAGAATAAAAACATATCTTTGAAAAAGAAGGTTACGATGGGATGGGACTTAATAGAAGGTCATGTTTCTTGGGCAGTTTCTTCTATTCTAATCTTTGGACTAGGATGGCTTCCGATATTTTTTGGAGGTCCACAATTTACCGAAACATTATTGGCATACAATCTCCCCAAGACTACTAGTACTATACTAACTATTAATATGATCGGTCTTATCGGATCAATTTATTTAAGTATGGTTCTTTTGCCCAAAAGGCCAAAAGAAGCTGGTTTTGGAAAGTATTTTTTCATGGTTATAGAATGGGTATTAATACCATTCGTTACAATATTCTTCAGTTCTATTCCCGCGCTTCATGCCCAAATGCATTGGCTTTTCGGAAAATATATGGGATTTTGGGTGACTCCAAAGGTTAGGAAAAAGCAGGCCTAAAAGCCTGTTTTTAATTATTTTCATGGCTGAATTATTATGGTATAATAACTGCAATAGAATTCAAATATGGTAGAAGACAAAAACAACCTAACTATTACCGCCGAAGATGAAAAAGCAGTTGAAGAAAAATTGCACGAATTTTCTGTTGGAAAGGAAAAGCCAGAAGAGGATATTGTTCGTCTTACTCCTTCAATGCTAGCAGGTTCAGAACCAGCAAAATCACTAGAGGGAATAGCTCCAGTTGAAATGCCAGCAATAGAAAATATTGAAGAAAAGATAACAGATAATTCTTTTTCGCCTAATTATAATATTGTTTTTTATAAATACAGCACACCCAAAAAAGTTTTTGATTTTATTGCAGGCTTCTTAACCGTTTTTGCAATGTATTGTTTTTTAAATATTCAACCACTAATAATCTTTGTAATTTTTCTAGTGGGAGCAATGGAGGCGGTATTGGCCTTCAAATCAAATAGGATGTATATTGTTTGGGGTTTTGTTTCAGGATCAATATTTTCTATCATTTTAGCATTATTATTATCGCTGGGTTTAGTTTATTTCCCAACCAATTCCTTTATTTTAAAAATATTTAGTTTTCTAGGAAAATAAAAAACCGCATTAAGCGGTTTTTTTGTTATTCCAAATGTATCCTTTCGCTAAACGAATCTAATCGTGTTTTAAGAATAGGATATTTCTCTAGTTGTGGATCATTTTCAATTATTTCATCAGCAGTCTCTTTTATTTTTTCAATTGTCCTAGGATCCTTTAATGCGTTCATAGCAAAGTCGGGAATGCCCCATTGTCTTACTCCAAAAAAATCTCCAGGACCTCTTATCTTCAAATCCATTTCTGACAGCTTAAATCCATTGTCATACTTTATCATTGCTTGCAATCTTTGTCCTGTTTTTGAAGCATTAGAATCAGTTAATAAAAAGCAATAAGACTGATGTTCTCCTCTGCCAACACGTCCTCGGAATTGATGGAGCTGGGCAAGTCCAAATCTATCAGCCCCTTCAATCATTATGACTGATGCATTGGGAACATCTATACCAACTTCAATGACAGAAGTAGAAACAAGAATATCAAACTTTTTCAATCTAAAATCTCTCATTATTTTCTCTTTTTCTTTGGGGGTCATCTTTCCGTGGAGCATTTCTATTCTTAGTTTTGGGAATATTTTTGTAGAAAGTTTTTCGTATTCTTCTTTTACATTTTTTATTTCCATTACTGCTTCTTTCTTTTTATCAACTGCTTCAATTCGTGGGCATATTACAAATGCTTGTCGTCCTTCCCTTATCTGTTGTTCAACAAATTTATAAGCACTTTGTCTTTCAAGCTCAGTTATTATTTTTGTTTTAATTATTTTTCTTCCCTTAGGCATTTCTGTTATTGTAGACAAATCAAGATCTCCCCATATTGTTAGAGCTAAGCTTCGGGGAATAGGGGTGGCAGTCATTGATAGCAGGTGAGGTATTTTATCTTTTTGTTTCGCACAAAGACCTGCTCTTTGTTTTACACCGAAGCGGTGCTGTTCATCTACGACTACTAATCCAAGATTATTAAATAAAACTTTTGTTTCTTTTTTAGTAGTTTTCTTTTTGGGATTGCTAGCAATTAAAGCATGTGTTCCGATTAGCACATCTATTTCACCATTAGCAGTTTTTTCTAATAGTTTAGTTCTAGAAATTTCAATAGTATCTGATTTTAGTTTTTTAGAATAATATTTATCTTCCTTGCCAGTTAAGAGACCGATGTTAATATTATATCCTTTAAGAATGTTAAAAAAGGTTTTAAAGTGTTGCTTGGCAAGTATTTCCGTCGGAGCCATCAGCACTACTTGATGCTTATTTTTAATTGTATTTATTGTTGCCATAATAGAGACTACTGTTTTTCCAGAGCCAACATCTCCTTGGAGTAATCGATTCATTGGATAGCCCCTAGTCATATCTTTTATTATTTGCCAGCCAGATTTTTCTTGCTCTTTAGTTAACTCAAAAGGGAGGTCATCAAAAAATCGTTCTATCACAGCTTTGTTTATCGGAATAATTGGAGCTGTTTCCTTTTCATTTTCAATTTTTTTCTTAGCTCCAAAAAGGGTAATCATAAAAATATTTTCAAACGAAAATCTTTCTTGAGCCCTTTGAGCCATTTCTAAAGAAGAAGGGAAGTGTGCCTGATATAGAGATTCGCGCAAAGAAAGTAGATTATGTTTTTTTATTACTTCTTCGGGCAATGTTTCTGGAACTCTATTTTTTAGTTCATCTAATATCGGCTTTAAAACAAATCGTATCCACCTAGAGGTAATTCCTTTTGTTTCAGCATATACCCCAGCTATTTTTCCTAGATGAATATTTTCCTTGCTAGATATTTTTTCAAAAGTAGGGGAACTTAAATATACCGTGTTTCTATTGATAGTAACCTTACCAGCCAAGATAACTTCATCATCTTTTTTTAAGTTTTTTGTAATGTATGGCTGATTAAACCAAACAGCTTGTATAGAGGCAGTCTCGTCTTGGATTATTGCTTTAGTTACAACCATTTTTTTCTTCCAGCTCTTTTCTTCTTCTATTTCCAAAACCTTTCCTTGGATACAAATATTTTCATTTATTTTTACGGAGGTTATTTTTTGAATACTAGAATAGTCTTGATAATATTTTGGAAAATAAAAAACAAGATCTCCTAATGTTTTAATCTTAAGAGTCTTCAGTCTTTTTCCAAACGCAGGGCCGACATGGGGAATATGTTCAATTGGAGTAGAGAAGGTATATTGCATGACTATATTTTATCTAAAAAATAGAAATGTAGCCAGACCAAAAGAACAGAGGTCTAGCTATTGACACAATAGATAAATATGTTAATATATAATCAGCCACGGTTTATGATTTTTAATCATAGTACTGCGTGGCGGAGGTAATCATGGAAGACAAAAGAAAAGGAGAAATAGCCCTTGCTGTATTGCGAAATATGGCAAGAAAAAGAGGGTTAACGATAAATCCATCTCAATCAAAGAGAGAGTTCGGAAATCTTTCAAAAGAAACCGGAGTTCCGTTTGATGAGTTGATATCCTTTTACAAGGAAGAGCTTCGTATTCTGATTGACCAGCTTTAAAAAAAGAGTGAGTATTCGCTCCTAAAAGGGTAATTGCACTTCTCTAAGGATTAAGTGCAGAACAAGAACCTAGCTCCTTTTTAAGGCAATATTGAGGCAAAAACAAAAGCCTCTTTTTTATTTGTAAAAATAACTTTTAGCTCATCCGCCAGCTGGCGGAAGTTAAAAGCCTTCGACTCCTCTCGAGTGTTCTATATATACAAAAGACATACTTAAAAAGTATGTCTTTTGTATATGTGCCCTCGAGAGGAGTCGAACCTCTGTCGCAAGCTCCGCAAGCTCGTATTCTATCCATTGAACTACGAGGGCAAAATACATTATTCATACTATCAGAAATCGCGTGAAAATCAAATCTTTATTTGTATTAAAAAACTGCCCTGAGGCAGTTTTAGTTTTATTTTACTTCTACATTCCACACACCATCTTTTTGGAATACAAATCCGTAATGTCCATTGTTTATAAATAAATCCGAATAAACACTTTGATATGGCCCCTTATCTACGCCACTTATATTTACATACCATTGACCGCTTGCAGCTTGGTATCCAAAAATGTAAGAATTCTTATCGGTATATATCGGAGTGGTTTTTACATAAATACCTTTTTCTTGTCCGTTAATACTTACATGATAACCATCATCTTTTTTAAATATATGATTCTGTGCTAGCTCCGTCTGTTCTCCAGCAAGAACTTCATTACCATTTATATTGACGTATTTCTTACCATCTTTGTTGTAAGAGATAGAGAAGATTGATTTTTGATAATCATAGACATTGCTTTCAATGATCTCATATATATTTCCATTTACATTTACATATTGTTTTCCATTCTCGCTATATATAAAGTAAAACTTTTCATTTCTATACATTACTCCATTTCCCACATTGTCGTATGGACCAAAAACAGTTCCGTTCATGTTTATATATCGTTTGCTTTTGCTAATATAAGAAAATCCATAAAACCCATTATCAGAAAGATATACAGCATTGTCTATTGATATATACGGTCCATATTTTTTATTGTTAACATTTACATTAAAGTAAATATCTTCCTTTTCCTTTGCTGCATAGATATATCCTCCGCGTGAATAAAATACATTTGAGACATCGCTATAAGGTCCAGATATAGTACCATCAATATTTACAAACCATCCCTTAGTTCCATTATAAAACGAATACCCATACTTTGTTTCGTAGACACTTGGAATAAGCGATCTAGGAATTCCTTTTTTTTCGTAGCGCTGATATGGTCCAGAAACAGATCCATTTATATTTATATATTGGTATCCATCTTTTTCATAAAAGAAAACAAATTTTTCTCCTGCCATTGCTAATTTGCTTGCCGAGTCATACGGACCATAGGTTCGCGTTCCTTCTGGAGAGGGGACTACAACTTCCTGTTCAGTTGTTGGTATTACTTCTTGAGTTTGTCCTGTTGGTTGTTTTTTAAATAGTGAGGAAAGATTTGAAAAAGCATTAGGATTCATTTTTAAGATATTGTATACAAGAACACCGCTAGCTATTAAAACAAGTATTACTAAAATTAATACAGCAGGAAGAATATTCTTTTTCTTTTTTATCGGCTCTTGAATGTTTTGCGGTGCAGCAACTATATCTTGTTTTATTTCTTTGCTATTAGCGGATAGTATTGTGGTTTTTATATCTTCTTCTTTCCAGCCCAAAGCAACAAGAGTTTTAATAATCTCTTGTTCACTGACGCCAATCGATAATTTATGTTTTATGGTGTCTAATAGTCTTTGATCAGACATAGATGAGGATAAATTTATATAGTATAATTTTACTCTTATTTCAAATAAAATTCAAATATTTTTGAAAAATAAAAATAAAAAATAATTTATTTCAAAGTACTTATTTTAATTTATATTTTCTATTTCAAATTATTGTTTTTGTCATTGTAATAGACATTAGGATTTAGTCTACCAGCTTCCGCCGCCACCACCTCCAAATCCTCCTCCAGCTCCGCCTCCAGAAAATCCACTCCCTCCGCTTCCAGCTGTCGTCATTGCACTAGAAACAGAATTACTTATATCGCTAATACTTGAAACAAATACCGCAGTATTAAATGTGGAATAGTTTCCACCCGAATACCAGCTAGGATTATAATTCAATCCTTCAAATTTTTTCGCCCATTCTTTTTCCAATTCAAACACTATTGCGTAAGGTAATAGTTCTTCAAAATGTTGAGGATTTTTTTCTGGTGCGTTATGAAATTTTATCCTCTCAGCTTCTGCTACTGATATGTATTTTTTAAGTCCCAATAAATATTCTGTTGCAATAACTCCTTTTTTAGTTTTTCGTGGCATTATTAGACCAAAGCAAATAACCATTATTCCCGATATTATTACCGCAATTATATTTACCCACCCATAAAAAGGATTAAATATGATAGGAATAAAAGATAAGAATATCGCAATAATTCCTGCAAACATATAACTTAGTCTAATGCTCTGGGGATTGCTAGGAAAATATTTTTCATTAGTTAATTTTTCATAAATTATTTTAGGCCCATCGCTTGAGATAAGAGTTGATACCGCCTGAGGATGTTCCTTTATTTCTGCTAAAGAAATTTTCTGAGTTGGCCTACTGTCCTTATCTTTAAATAATTCAACCATTAATTTGTTCTGAAACTTGGTCAAATTGGAATCAGGTTCTTTTAATTTATGAAAAGTATAATCATCTGATTCAAATATACCTAATTTTTTTTCAGTAGTTTTTTCTATTGTTAAATATTTTTTAATAGCCAGAAGAATTATTTCAGAGGCAATCTTTTGAGTGTTAACAAATTCATCCATTACAGCTTTTGATTCCAATGGAGATAATTCGCTAAGAGGGGAGTATTCTGCAATTATTACGCCTCTTCCTTTTGGATCTCTGCCATATCGGAACCATCTGTAAAACAAGAAAATAAAAACAATGAAAGGAATTGCAACTACCCAATTGTCTTTTACAAATTCAATTATTTTTTCACTTTGAGTTGGTTCATAGATTACTCCTTTATTAAAACCCATAACAATTGTTACACCCGTTCCAGTATTAAGATTTTCAGCGGTTGTTTGGTAAGTGTTCTTCATCTGCAACACATTGCATTCGTTCTGGTCGCCATAAGCACCATAAAAACATTTCACATTAGTAATACCAAATCCATCCATGGTAATAAATGCTTTTTTGATTGGAACATTCCATTCAGTACCAATTGCATTCCAGTATAATTCATCATGGTCAGAAAAGTAGCCGATTGCTCGATCAACGGTGTAGCTAATAATATAATTTTTTTGGCCAGTAACAAGTTCATCTTTGTCTCCAATCTTTATACTATAATTTTTTCCTTGATTAGAGATAGAAAAATCATAGTCATTATTGTTTTCATCTTTTACAGAAAAATCTTTATAACGAAGGTTAAAATTTCCAGCACTATTATTATATTGGTAGGGAATGTTACGTATTATTCCATGTTTTTGTTCATCGCCAAAATCATATTGTATTTCTTCTTTAACCTTTACGGAAGCATCCTGATTAACCTGAATATTCACTTGATAATTAGTTATTTCCTCAGCTTGGACGCTAAAACAAAAAGCAAGTCCCGAGAAGATCATTAAGCTTAAAAGTATGTTTTTTATTTTCATAGTTTTGTATGTTTATATTTAACATTTGAGTCTACGACTTCTTCTTAGTGCAATGGCACGAAAATTTTTAACCATAACAACTTTAATTTTATAATTCCTATAATCATTGTATCACAAAACATTTAATATTAAATAAAAAATATCAATTGCTATTTTATAAAAAAGAAGGGGGCAAATAAAAATACTCAAGTCTAAAAAATTAGCTTGGTGAAGCTAGTATGCTATTTATAATAAGAAACAAATAAAGTAAAGCTAGCTTGACATATAATGTAAAGCAAGCTATACTAAGGCTATATGAAAAACAATTTAGTCGAATTAAGAAAAAAATATGGACTAACGCAAGCCGACTTGGCTGATTGTTGTGGCGTTACTCGTCAAACAATCATCTCTCTGGAAAATGGTCACTATAATCCATCAATTATCTTGGCACATCGCTTAGCTGTTATTTTCAAGACAACAATTGAGAAAGTCTTTATTTTTGAAGATTAATGTAAAACAAATATATGAATTCAATTAAAAACACACGTAACTTTTTTATAGGTCAAACAATCATCGGTTTAATCGCCATTGCCTTCATTATCTGGGGACAGATACCAGACGATTATCGTCTTGGATTACTTTATGGTATTGCTGCCAGTTTTACTATTACTGGACTGCTTGGTGTTTTTAACAGTTCTCAACTACTCAAGAATCCAAAGAAAGTGCAGCAGATAGAAACCGCTAAAAACGAAGAACGATCAATCTTTATTAGAGAAAAAGCAAGATCAATGACCTATATGGTAATGCTATACATGCTAGCAATAGGCACACTACTCACTGGATTCTTGAATTACCGTATCCTATCAATCACTCTAGCCATACTTTTATTGATCCAAGGAATAATCGACCTTATTGCATTAGGATTTTACGGGAGGAGATATTAACTCAATCGTAAGAATCAAAGAGATTAAAACTAAAACAAAACCACCCTTTAGGGGTGGTTTTTAAATATGGAGGGGAGAGATTCTATTTAGTCAAAAATATTTTAATGTGACCCAATTCTTAATAACAAAACAGTGATTTCGGTTTTATTTATTTTATAAACAAGTAAGACGTCAGGTTTTATGTGGCAGTCATAACATCCCTTAAATTCACCAATTAAAGGGTGATTTAAATATTTTTCAGGTAATTTTTTACCGCTAGCAAGAAAAGAAAGAACTTTTTCTAATTCTTTCAATAATTCATCATCATGCCCATAGTGCTTTAAATCCTTTTTAAAACGATTAGTGTAATTTAACTCAAACATATTTAATCTTTAAGAGCGTCTTGAAGAAGGGCACTTCCACTTCTAAAAGACTTTTTAGAGGTATTGCCTTCGTTTATTGATTCTCTTAAGGTCTCAGCAGCTTTTAGAGTGAAGCCATTTTCATCTCTTATTTCGCAAGGAAAATTTTTAGTATTTATAACTTGTCTAAGAAAAATTTTTACAGCCGAACTCATATCCAGTCCTAAACCTTCCAATATTTTTTTTGCCTCATTTTTGGTTTCAGAATCAATTCTAATTTGAAGCTGTTCGCAATTCTTGTTCATATATTTCTATAATATGATTATATTAACATTGTATTGCATTTATATTACAATGTCAATACATCTATAATCTTGCTAATAAAAAGACACCATAACGGTGTCTTTCTTCTTGGCGGAGGGAGAGGGATTCGCCATCGGATATATTCCTGCTGGACTTTTTCTCTGGCCTGGCTCGGCACCAGTCGTGCCTCTGCCTTCGAATCCCACAATAAAACAAAACCACCTTTCGGTGGTTTTAATTTATGCGGAGGGAGAGGGATTCGAACCCCCGGTGAGTTGCCCCACAATAGTTTTCAAGACTATCTCATTCGACCGCTCTGACATCCCTCCAAACTTACAATAAACTATATATACTATAAGAATTAAAATTTTACAACCCATAATATACTGAATTTTTATAAGTATTAAACAGGGAAAAGGATTCGTCCAGTTATGAAATTTGTGGATATTATTAAGAAAGATTAGTATAATAATATTAAGTTAAATAATTTAATATAAAAATATAATATGTCAAAAAATCATATAAGAATATTTTATATCATTTTAGCTATTGCTAGTTTTGCTGCTGGCGCTCTCTTAATGCATTTCTATCCAAAGCCAATCAATGGAATTACACCTTTCTTTAGGGTTTCTCCTATAAGTGCGATTGGGTTGATTTTGATTTTTATTGGTTTAATATCAAAATTTTCTAAGTATAAGACTATTTTATTGATTACTGGTTTAATCTTGTTGCTTTTCCCACTCTTGGGCTCACTAGCATCTCTTATCAAAATTTAATGTGCAGCTAAAATATTCTTCCTTGCCAAGTGGACTCAATTCACGTTGTGTTTTTTCTGTTTTTTTTGTTGAGAAGTATCCTCGCCAAACTAAAAAAGCAGGGGGTTTAAAGTTTATATAAAAGTGCTAAAATAGCGTTAGTAAAAAATTTTAAAAATAAATAAATGGAAAAAACAGAAAAAATATTCGTAACGATTCTTTGCCTTATTTTGATTGGCATTCTAGCTACATTAGGCATCCTTTATTTTGAAAAAGAAAAAAGCAGAAATATTGAAGATATCCCAGTTGTTAATAAGCCAATTGTTAATCAAGAAGTAGATATTAGTGGAAAATATTTCTCTGGCGACCAAGCAGGATATTATCAAAAACTAGAAATTGCTAAAAATAATGAAAACTATAGAGTAAGTATCAGCTATGGCGGTGCAATTAAAGGGTGTAGTTTTGATGGAATAGGTACTCGCAGTGAAAACAAGATAGAGCTATCCTTAAAAAACCTCCAGCCATCTTTTAAACAGAATATGATTATCACCTTTGTCGGAAACAAAGCAACTATTTCTGCTTCTGGCTCTGATAATTCTGAGCTAATGTATTTTTGCGGTGGGGGAGCTTCTTTGGCTGGTGAATATATTAAAGGAGAAGAACTCAAAAAGAATACGTCTTCATTGACACTAGAAAGCAAGGAATGGAATTGGATTGAAACAACCTACAATAATGACACAAAGATTGTACCCAAAAAGATAGGAATTTTCAGATTAAAATTTGAAAGAGGAAAAGTTAATATTGCAACCGATTGCAACTCTGCTTCTGGATCATATAGTATTGATGGAAATAAATTAGCTATTAAAAATATTGCAATTACCGAAAAGTATTGCAAGGATTCAATGGAAGGTGAGTTTGTAAAAATGCTAGGCGAGATTGATAGTTATTTTTTCAAAGAAGATGGACAGCTTGTATTTGATCTTAAATATGATACTGGGTCTTCAATTTTTAAATAATTTCATAAATAACCAACCCTAATCGGGTTGGTTTTATTTTTATAACCCTAACACTCTTTTCGTGTGTTTATTTGGATGTTATAGTTAATCTAATATGAAGAAGCAAAAATTTTACGCATATTCAATAGGAAAGGAAAAAGGAATAACCGATAATTGGCCAGAATGCCAAAATATTGTCTCGGGCAGACAAGGAGCAAAATATAAGAGCTTTGAAAGTGAAGACGAGGCAGAAAGATGGCTTAGCGCAGGAGCAGATTACAGTGTAAAGCATCTAGCAGCTGAAAAGGGCATCTATTTTGATGCTGGAACAGGAGGAGGAAATGGTACCGAAATAAACGTCACTGATGAAAATGGAAAAAGCTTACTTAAAAATATTTTTCCTGCCAAAGAATTAAATTCAAAAGGACATTTTCCTTTGAAAGAAAAAACAAATAATTTTGGCGAACTCTCAGCATGTAAATTTGCACTTGAAATATCAATCAAAGAAGGGAATAAAAAAATCTTTGGAGATAGTAAATTAATTTTAGATTATTGGTCAAAAGGATTTATTAAAAAAGATTTACCGCAAGAAACAATTGATCTTGCAAATGAAGTTAAAAAATTAAGATATGAATATGAAAAAAACGGGGGACAGTTAATTCATATCTCGGGAGGAAGCAATCCAGCGGATCTAGGTTTTCATAAAGGATAAATTAAACAAAATGAAATTAAAAACATTAATAAAACTTTTATTAGTAATTTTAATTGCTTTTTTCTTAAAGCAAGAAAACACTCATTTATATTTTGGTAAGACAATCAATTCATTCTTTCCATGCACCCAAGCCGCAGGAAATTCTTTTCCGTGTTATGGAAGTTGGGATATGGGTTTAATAATATTAGGCTTTTTATTTTGCGTGCTTTTATTAATTTCAGCAATTGCTGATTTTAGAAATAATAAAAAATAATTATGGATATTATAAAACGAATTCGCCACGAACTTTTGAGTAATGCCGATGAAAAAATAAAGGAAAGCTCAAAAAGGTTTTTTAAAGAAAAGGTAAAAGTTTACGGAACTAAGACTTCTTTCGGCTTAAAACTAGCTAAAGATTCTTACAAGGAAATAAAAGACTTGTCCAAAAAAGAAGTATTTGCTTTGTGTGAAGAATTATATAAGTCTGGTTATATGGAAGAGGCTTTTATTGCTTGTAATTGGGCAAATTACAAAGTAGATGAATTTAAGTCCAAAGATATAGAAATTTTTGAAAACTGGCTAAACAAATATATAGATAATTGGGCAGAATGTGACACTCTTTGTAATCATACGATTGGAGATTACTTGGAAAAATATCCCAGTAATGTAAAAATTCTTAAAAAATGGGCGAAGTCAAAGAATTTATGGCTTCGCAGAGCTGCAAGCGTATCTTTGATATTGCCAGCCAGAAAGGGTGATTTTTTGGCAGAGGTTTTTGAATTAGCTGATATTCTTTTGTTGGACAAAGAAGATCTAGTCCAAAAAGGTTATGGTTGGATGCTGAAGGAGGCTAGCCGCAAACATCAAAAAGAAGTTTTTGATTACATCGTAAAAAATAAAAAAATAATGCCAAGAACTGCCCTTAGGTATGCAATAGAAAAAATGCCCAAGGAGTTAAGAACTGTGGCAATGGAAAAATAATAATCAATAAATTATTAAAATTATGGACATACAAGATCAAGGAATTTGTGAAAGTTGTGGGATGCCCTTAAGTGGAAAATTTATTTCCAAATTTGATTCTCGTTATTGTATTTATTGCCAAGACCAAGATAGTGGAGAATTAAAAAGCTACGAAGAAGTCCGAGCGGGATCAATAGATGCTGGAGTTCGGCTGATGGGGAAGACAATAGAAGAAGCAACTGCAATGGTAAACGAAGTATTGCCAACTTTGCCAAGGTGGAAAAATAATTAAAAATAAAGCTTAAAATACTACTACTATGGAAAACAATACAAATACTTGTTGTCAAGAATTTAATCCTGAAACACTAAATGAAAAAGAATTTAATTGGCAACAAAAAACATTTATCAAAGATGAAGTTATGCAGATTATGCATATGCCATTGAATATGGGTAGTGTTATCACAAGAATGTGGAATAAAATAAAGCAAGCAGAAGCAAATCCTGCTGATCAAGATTTTTTAATGCTTTGTTATGATCCATCTTCTTGGAAATCGGAAATCTATATGACAACTACAAAAATTGTTCCAGATGCTACCAACGTTACTTTATCTGGTAACTTTTTAAGCAAGGTTTTTGATGGACCATATCAAGATATCCCAAAGTTTGTCAAAGAAATGGAAATGTATGTGGCAACAAAAGGGAAGTCAGTTGTAAAAATGTATTTTCATTATGCTTATTGTCCAAAGTGTGCTAAGAAATATGGACATAACTATATAACTGCCTTTGCCGAGACAAAAGAAATAGTTATATAAAAAGTTAAATATCATGATGAATAGTAAAGAAAATAAAAAAAGCGCAGTAGCGCTAAGTTCTGTTTTTGCAGGCTTAATTTTAACAGGAACCAAATTTATAGTTGGAATATTAACAGGTAGTATCGGTATTATTTCAGAAGCAATCCATTCATCACTAGATCTTGTTTCAGCAATAATGACCTTTTTTGCTGTTAAGCTTGGAGATAGGCCTGCTGATAAAGATCATCCTTATGGTCACGGGAAAATTGAAAGTATTTCAGCTCTTATAACAACGGGATTGTTGTTTATGACTAGTGTCTGGATTATTTACGAATCCATTCATAGATTGATATATGGAGGAGTTGAAGTAGATGCGACTTGGTATGCTTTTGCAGTGGTTATTTTATCAATGATTATTGATATTTCTAGATCTAGGGCATTATTGAAAGTTGCTAAAGAGACTAAGAGTCAAGCATTGGAGGCCGATGCTCTTCATTTTACTTCGGATATTTGGAGTTCTGCCGTTGTTTTACTTGGACTAGTTTTTGTTGCTTTTGGTTTTAATGGAGCTGATGCTATAGCTGCAATTGGTGTAGCTTTGTTTGTGGCTCATGCTGGTTATGAATTAGGAAAAAGAACAATAGATGTCTTGATAGATAAAACTCCCGAGGGAACCTATAACGATGTTGTGAATATAGTAAAAGATATTGATGGGGTATTGGGAATTGAAAGAGTAAGAATAAGGCCACTGGGCCCCAATCTATTTGTTGAAATATTAATTTTAGTTAATAGAAAATTTTCCATTGCAAAAGTTCAAGAAATTATTAAAAACATAGAAAAAGAAATTCAGAAAATTATCCCCGAAGCAGATATCGCAGTTTATACAAAATCAGTTCAGCTTAACAGCGAAACAATTATTGATTCAGTCCAAGTTTTAGCGGCAAAGAGTAATCTTAATATACATGGCATTGTTGTTGATACGATGGATGACAAGAAGTACATTAGTTATGATTTGGAGCTTCCAGGACATCTTACGATTGGACAAGTTCACAAAACAGCCACCGAATTAGAAGATAGTATTAAAAAAGAATTTGTTGGAGAAGTAGAGCTGAACTGTCACATAGAACCATTACGAACAGATGCGGTTTTAAGTTCAAAGGTTGATCAAGATGAAGCAGATAAAATAATGAAAATTATTAATAATGCTGATGGACAGATTAAAGAGATTAAAAAAATACATAACGTTCTAATTAGAAGAATTGATGAAGGATTTTTTGTCTCATTGCATTGCGTGTCGTCCAGCGATTTAGACTTGGATAGTGCCCACAATGCTGCCAATAGGTTTGAGTATCTTATTAGGAGGGAAATGAGAGAGATTAGAAGAGTTATAGTACACGTTGAGCCAGAAGATGATTAGGAAATTTGACGATGATTATTTTATAGGATAATATGACACAAAATAACTAAATTAAAGAATAAAAATATGGAAGTTCAAAAAGAAAAAACATTTGTAATAATAAAACAAGACGGTGTTCAGCGTTCATTGATTGGAGAAATTATAAGCAGGATTGAAAGGACTGGATTAAAATTGGTTGCAATGAAATTTGCATTTGCATCTGAAGATCAATGCTGGGCTCATTACAACAAAGATGATGCTTGGTTTGAGGCTAAAGGTCAGATTACTGTTAAAAATCGTGAAGCAATGGGTCTTGCAGTAGACAAGCCAGCAATTGAATATGGAAAAGACATTATGAGAGGAAACGTAAACTATATGACTTCTGGTCCATTGGTTATGATGGTTTGGCAAGGAAATAAATCTGTTGGTATCGTGAAAAAAATTGTTGGAGGGACAGAGCCTCTAACTTCAGACGTCGGCACTATCCGTGGTGATTTCACCTTGGATTCTTATGAGCTTGCAAATATTGATGGTAGAGCAGTTAGAAACCTTATTCATTGCTCAGATGCCCCAGAAGAAGCAGAAAGAGAGATTAAGATATGGTTCACGGAGAATGAACTTATGAAGTATCGTTTAGTAAATGAAGAAATTTTATACGATGTAAATTTAGACGGAATCAAAGAATAGTTTAAATTTATAGCTACTGCTATTTATTCAACTCGTTTGCGAAAGCAAGCGAGTTTTTGTTTACCAGCGATAGCCTTATGAGGTATAATACAAATATTATAAAATCTTTTTTAAAAAACTATGCAAGAAATATTTACAAAAGAAGAAGTCAAACAACTGGGAGAACAATTAGGAGTAGATTGGAGTCGTTTTGATGTTGAGCAATTGTGGAAGGGGATGCATGTAGAATTGGAGCATGGTACTAGGGATCCAAATACGAACGTCACAAATGATGACAAGTTAATCACAGCAAAAATAGCCCTTGCTCACCTAAATGAATTTCCAGACTATTATGTTCGTTTGGAAAAGCTAGAAAAAGAAGCTGATGAATTCTGGAAAAAGTAAAAATAATCATCTTTCATTCTCATTCTCTCTGTCATTCTGGCGAAAGCCAGAATCTCATAAAATATTCCCATTTCTCTCCTTTGTCATTCCAGAGTAATCATCTGGAATCTAATAAGATGCTCCTATTCCACTGTTGTCATTCTGGCGAAAGCCAGAATCTCATAAAATATTCCCATTCCTCTCCTTTGTCATTCCAGAGTAATCATCTGGAATCTAATAAGATGCTCCTATTCCACTGTTGTCATTCTGGCGAAAGCCAGAATCTCATAAGATGCCTTATGTTTGCGAAGCAAACAAACAAAGTACTGACTACCAGTTACTAATTACTAATTACTAATTACTACTTTGCTTGCGAAGCAAACAAACAAAGTACTAATTACGAATTACTATCCAGCCCCTCGGGGCTGTTTTGTTTTTGAAGGACTTGACAAATTGTTAGAAATAGATAACATATAAGTATGTTAAATAATTCTAACATTAATAATTAAAAAAATGACAATCAAAAAATACAATATTTTTAGAATGATTATTGTAATCGCTTTAGCAATAATTTTTTCACAAGCTATTATTTATCAAAACTTTTTCCTTTCAATCGGAGTGTTGATTGCTGGATCATTGATTGTATATTCAATGAGAAAGAACGTTAAAGAAGTCTTGGCCGACGAAAGAGATTATGAGCAAGGAGGGAGGGCAGCATTACTAGCCATGCAGATATATTGCTGGATAGGAGTAGTGGCTATGTTTATTCTTAAGTCACAAGCTTATCTCAACGCTACTTATGATATAGTCGCCAATACCTTAGCTTTTTCTATCTGTATCTTTATGTTACTTTACTCTTTTATTTACAGACTGAAGGCAAAAGGAAAATTCTGGGATGGATGGACTATCTACACTTTCATCGTCTTGGTTATTTTCATAATTTTAGCTATTATGGGAACGATTAAAATATAAATATGAAAAATCATATTAAAGAATTAAGAACAAAGTTAAACATTACCCAAGACGAACTTGCTCGTAGTGTAGAGGTTAGGAGAGAGACAATAGTTTTTTTGGAGCAAGGCAAATACAACCCCTCTTTAAATTTGGCACATAGCGTTGCTAAAAAACTGGGAGTAAAGATAGACGACTTGTTCATCTTTGAAGACGAAAAAAAATAAAGTAAGAAAAAGGCACTGCGTTTGCAGTGTCCTTTATTTAATTTCCACCAGCTGGCGCCGATGATCCTGTTCCACTTGGTGCAGCTCCGCTAGGAGGTGTTCCACCGTCACTCGGCGGCGTGCCACCACCATCGGGTGGAGTTCCTCCATCGGGAGGCGTGCCACCATCTGCCGGTGCTCCTCCACCATTACCATTAATCTGTTGAAGGATATTAGTCTTAGTTTGATTGTCTCCAGTAGATTGATTCTGCATGAAGTACACGCCAACACCAATTAATATCAAAACTATTATTCCTACTATAATATATGTTGTTTTTTTAGACATTTAATTTATGTTTTGTGCTTTTTATATCTTAACTTGTTATATTTATTAATACGGAAATTGTTTTTAAAATGGTGCAATAAAAAAACTGCCTATTTGGCAGTTTTTTTAAATCCTTCAATTAAGAATAATATTCCCGTCAACAGGGGAATAATGCCTATAATTAAGCCACTCCAATATTCATTGTTGAAGACCATCACTAAATAATAAACTCCTAGGGCAACGAAGAACCAGCCTCCAATTTTAGGCCACTTCCAAGCAACAACAGTCATGCCAAGCACCACAATAGTGACAAGACCGTGCATCAATCCATCTTGCCATCCAAAGCTTGGACTAACTCCCTCCAAGATAAAAAGAGCGAAAAAAGCAATAATTAAAACCGAAAGAATCCTTGATGAGTAATAAATAATGTTTTTCATATATTTTTTTTATTAATATCTTTATTATAAAGTAGTTATTTTTAAAGTTCTAGCAAGATATCAACAGGAGGGGGAATATACTGTTGATTTTAAAAATTATATATGGTAGTTTTTCATTGCTCTTTAAAATTATTTTGGGGTGGGTTTATGTCTATTATGAAAGTTTCCATAGAGATTAATTCATTGGATTACCTTAGGGTATGTTTAAGGCAGTTACTACCAATGATCTTGAATAATCAGAGAAAAGTTGCAGTCAAAATACTTCATCAAGAAAGTGATAATGGTATCGTTGCTCTAGTTGTGGGTTATAGTCCTCAGCTTAATCATAGTGAGTCGTGGGAAATATTTGAAGCTCGCAAATACTCGGCAATTGAATCAGCAATAAGTCATATTGAAGAAAACATAAAATCTATACCTAGAAATATTACACCATTTTCTGGATATAGAATTGAAACCTGCAAAGACGATCGTGAAAAAGTTATGATTTCCTTTTTATGCGCAAAACCATAGCGGCAAATAATTTGTCCGCTTTTTTTATTTTGCAAATTTTAAAAAATATTGCTTTGGTTTTGATTCTTCCTTAATTATGTTTTTCCAATTATTATCTACCTCAGAAATTCTTTTAATTGCTCCATTGTGAACACAGAGAGGGTCAACAACTCTAGACTTGCAAAAGATTATTGCATTATAATCTTCCAAATTATTTTCAGTCTTTATTTTTCCGTCCATTCGATTAATTAATGTTTCTAAATAATTATCATTATTAATATTGGCTATTTTTTCAATGACTTTTTTATCAGTAGTATATAAATCTTCTAAAGAAATATAATTTTGCTTTAGGGCATATTTTAGACAATCGCCAACAGTTCTAAACATTGTTGCAGATGGTAATCCAGAATAGTAATCCTTATTTAGTTTTAAAAATAATCTTGCATATTCCTCTGCACTTTCAAAATCATCAAAAATCCAATCTCCATCTTTATCCTTTAAATGACTAAGAAAATATGTTATTTCATTTACTTCACCAAAAATAACAGCAGTTCTTAGAGAATAATCAATTCTATCTGCACATAAATCTGGCAAATCCTTTTCTTTAAGAGGAAAGTTTTTGTCATCAAGAACGTACCCTAGGTCTATGTTATAGTTTTCTAGTATTTTCGGAATTTCTGAGTTTTGAACAAAATTTGCAAAAATACTGTCTTGGTAGCTATGTTCTTTTTCAGAACCAGCATCTAAAACATAATCAATGCAATGAGAGAAAGCAGAGTGAGATACATCATGAATTAATCCCGCAATTTGTTCTTCAATAGGTGCATTATATTTTTTTAAAAGTAAAAAAGTTCCAACAGAATGTTCAAATCTAGAATGAGCAGTATTGGGGAAATATGGTTCAAAATATCCAGCTTGGTCTATATCTTTTAATCTTTGAAGGGCAGGGCAATTAATTAAGTCTAATATAACTGGATCCTTAATCTCTATTTTTCCATAAATTCTATCTGTGTAGTTCATAATTTTATTATTATCTAATGGAATTATATGATAATTTCAACTATTTATCAAAAATTTACAAAAATTTACGTATATTGACCGAAACTGCTTTTTTATATAGTATGGTTATATTGAATATGGAGAGGTGCCAGAGTGGCCGAATGGGGCATCCTGCTAAGATGTTAACCGGCAACGGTTCGAGGGTTCGAATCCCTCCCTCTCCGCTCAAAACAAACCACCCTTAAAGGGTGGTTTTGTATTGAGCAAAAAGGAGAGAGATGGATTCGAAGACAGAGGCACGACTGGTGCCGAGTCGGGTCCTTAAAATTTTTCACCAGAAAAATATTTAAGGACGAATCCCTCCAATATAATAGGGAAGGGATTCGAAGGCACAGGGCCGACTGGGCCCGAGCCAGGCCTCCAAAAAATTTTAGCGAAAATTTATTTGGAGGCGAATCCCTCCCTCTCCTTTCCTTTGTCATTCCCGACATGATCGGGAATCTAATAAGATGTATTTATTCAACTGTCATTGCGATTCGCCAACTGGTGGAGAAGCAATCTTTCAAAGATACCCTCCCTCCCTCTTTTGTCATTCTCGCTTCGCCTCGCCGTAGTCCGAAGGACGAAGGCGGGTCATTCCCTTGAAAAAGGGAATCTAATAAGATGCCTTCAGTTTGCGAAGCAAACTATTTATCTCGTCGTAGCCTTTGACGAAGGCGGACAAAGTACTAATTACTAGTTACTAATTACGAACGATTGACATATAATCCAATTGGTCTCAATATTTAAATAAAGATTTTATTTATAAAATCAAGAATCTCTAGAAGGTAAAAAGATATAGCTTAAAAACAAAACTGCTTTTAAGTTAAAAATAATTAATCTATTAGAATAAAGAAATGGAAGAGAACAAAAAATTTGTAGCTATTTTTGAAGAGCATCCTGTTCGTCGCCTTTGGGACGAGAAGCAGGAAAAGTGGTATTTTAGTGTGGTAGATATTATTAATATCTTAACTCAAAGCAAGGACGCCAGAAAATACTGGAACAAGCTAAAAGAAAGACTCGGGAAAGAAGGTTCTGAGGTGGTGACAAAATGTCACCAACTGAAAATGATGGCTTCTGATGGCAAGAATTATCTTACTGACGCTGCAGATATTAAGACAATCTTTCGTCTTGTTCAGTCCGTCCCATCGTCTAAGGCCGAGCCATTTAAACTATGGTTAGCAAAAGTAGGCTACGAAAGAATGCAAGAGAATATTGACCCGGAGCTAGCAGTTGCTAGAGGGCGAAAAAATTGGCTCATAAGGATAATCTCAGACAAGTTTTTTAAAATTAGTTTGTTTTCTTGATTTAATGTAAACTAAATGGTAGGATAGTTTACATATATTAAAACATAGTAACTAACTTATGAAAATAGATATTGGTAAATACATTAAACAAAAAGGAGACTATTCGGCATTTACTCCTTCCTCTTTCCCTCCGAAAGGAATTTTTGATGTTTCTCAAAAAACACTCATTAAGGCAGCAGAAGCAAATAGGCTAATGGGAAAGCTAGATGGCATTACTCACATACTTCCCGATGTTGATTTTTTCCTGTTTATGTTTGTAGCAAAAGACGCTGAATCATCAGCTCAAATTGAAGGAACAAGAGCAACTATTATAGATGCAATTGAGGCTAATGTCGGAATACTTAAAAAGGAAAATGATTCAGATGACATCTTGTACTATATCAAAGCTCTTAATTATGGACTTAAGAGACTTAAAGATTTTCCCTTATCGTTAAGATTAATAAAAGAACTGCATTTTAATTTAATGACAGGAGCTAGATCGAGTCATTTTGCTAACCCAGGAGAATTCAGAAAAACTCAAAACTGGATAGGGGGAACAAGGCCTGACAATGCAACATATGTTCCGCCAATGGTTGATGATATGAATAGAAGCTTAAGTGATTTAGAAAACTTTCTACACAATGAAAATTTGACTTTCCCGCTAATCCACACTGCGATTACTCACGCACAATTTGAAACAATTCATCCTTTTCTTGATGGAAACGGCAGAACTGGGCGATTGATAATTACTCTTCTATTGTGTCATCGAGGAATACTGGAAAGACCAGTACTATTCTTATCTTCCTATTTTAAAAAACATCAAAAAACTTATTACCAAAAACTAAGCAACTACCACGAAGGGGATGTTGAAGCTTGGATCGATTTCTTCTTAGATGGAGTAATAGATACAGCTAGGCATTCCATTTCTATTTCCAAAAAAATTACCGAACTTCGCGAAAGCGATCTTGGCAAAATAATGGCTCTCGGAAAAAGAGAATCGGGAAGCGGAGTTCTAGTTTTGAAGAAATTATATGAACAACCAATAATTACCACTAAGAATGTCTGCGAATGGACAGGTTTTTCGCGTGTGGGAGCGCAGAAACTCATAGAAAGGTTTATTAAGCTCAAAATTTTAGAAAACAGAGATGAAAAAGAAGTGTATGACCGTAGCTATATATATATAGACTATATAAATATATTTACCGAATAGCTGCAATAACAAAGCAATCCATATTATTCTTAGTGTTATTCCCATGCAGAATTTTTTAATTTGTCATTCCTGCTTGCCCGCCTCTGGAGGGCGAGGGGGGGGAATCTAATAAAATGCCTTCAGTTTACGAAGCAAAATACACAGTACCAATTACGAATTACTAGTTACTAATTACGAACGATTGACATATCATTCAAATGGTCTCAATATTTAGTTAAAGATTTTACTCATAAAATTAAGAACTTCAGAAGGTATTTATAAATAAACCACCAGACTATTTTTTAAAATAATTTATGTTAGTACAAAAATTCGATAATTTTCTACAATCAGTTGATCTCAAATCCTATCGCGATAAATATAGGACTATTAAGATTGTGGAAATGGATCTACCAAAAGAAATCCAAGCTATAAGTTTGCTCTACAAAATATATTGGGATAAGAAAGAGTTTTTGAGTTTCGAAAAATTCTATGAAGAATACCTAAAGGAATATGGGGCAGACATTAAAAAATTTCAAGAAAAGATTGGGATGTGCGAGAAATGTTTTAATAAAGGATTGCCTGCAAGAATTTATAGAACATGGGCAAGTCTTATTACTCAAATACATGCCGGCTATGTAGCGGAGTCGGTTTTTGGTGTTGGTACAGTCTCAATGTCAGAAGAGCTTGATCATAAAGGAGCTGATTTTCAAGTTTTGTACAAAGGGAAAATTCTAAATTATCAAGTAAAAAAGAAATCATTTAGCGGAGAGGTAAGACGTGGTAAGGGGGGAGTCAAAACTAAAATAGCTGGCGAGTTTATCGATATTAATTACGAAGTTCCAAGCAGTGATTATTTTGAAAACCCAAAGAAAAAAGACGGTGAATATAAGCTTCCGTATAAAAGATTTCAAGATAACAAGGAATTAAAAAGATTTTCAAATGGATTTGTAGTTTTTACTCCTTACGCCTTTAAAAAAAAGAAAGAAGAAATAGATAAAACTCTAAAATAATCTAGGAACTATTTTTACAGAGGAAATAGTTTTTTCAGCAATTTTGATATAATCAGGATTAATTTCAAATCCAATATAATTTTGGTTTAGCTCTTTTGCGGCTGCACATTCAGCCCCAGTTCCGACAAAGGGAACCAAGACTACGCCACCTTTCTTAGGCATGGCTGATTTTATTAATTTTCTGCAAATTTCTAATGGTTTTTGTGTTGGGTGTTTAACTATCTCATGACCAATGTGTTTTTTTAGCTCTTTTGGTTCAAAAATATTTCCTCCACAAGTTTTACAAATAAACCATCTTTCATTCATACCAGCTCCTCCAGCTAATGCCGGTATTTTAATTACATCTCTTGGTAGGGCACCGCCTTCGTGAGCTTTATAAACAGTTTCTTGTCCGCCCTTACTGTATCTGCCTATAGTTCCTTTTCGTATTTTTCCAGCCGCTCCATTTAAAAAACCCTCTGTGTATGGCTCTCTCACTTCATCACGATTAAAAATAGGATTATTTTTCCAAGCACAAATTATAGACTCATGGCTTCTTTGCCAAAAATTTAGAGAAGCAACATTTTTATTTGTGTAATGCCAAATAAGCCACCTTTTATTTATCGGTATCTCAACCGAAAGGTAAGCCAGAATTTCACTAAAACCATAAATAAACATTGTGCCAGTTGGCTTTAAGACTCTAATAGATTCATCTATCCAACTTTTTGACCAGCGGATGTACTCATTCATTTCTCGTTTATCAATATTGTTGCCAAAATCTTTACCAATATTATATGGCGGATCAATTATAATAATGTCACAACATTCATCTGGTAGTTTTCTTAACTCTTCAACTGCATCATTTAAAATAATTTGGTTTAAAGGCAACTTATCATTTCGTTTTATATTTTTTGATGTAATTAATTCCTTTACAAAATTATTTTCATCGTTTTTTATTACATCAATTACAATACCTTGTATTGTTAACGGGGTTTGTTTGGAGATAATTATGGGATCCATCGTTCTGTTTGCGGGTTGAAGTCTAATGTATCCTCTTTCTTTATAAAACTTTTTTAATGTGGTTTCATAATTATCAATTAAAGCGACAACCTTTTGTCCGTTTTCGGCAGTATCTTGTTGTTTAACCAGTACAACATCGCCATCATTAATATTCTCTTCAATCATACTATTGCCAACAACTCTTAATGCGTAATAATTGCCGCGGTTCGTTAATTTACTCTGCGGTACGGCAATAATTTCCTTTTCTCTAATTGCTTCGATTGGCTGCCCAGCTGCAATATTTCCCATAAGGGGGATATTTATCATTTTCTCACTCTCAAAAACAGAAATTGCTCTTGGTTGATTATCTTCTTTTCTCAAAAAACCTTTTTCTTGAAGTTTTTTTACATGAAAATGAGCAGTAGAAACAGAAGCTATTTTTAGGTGTTTCTTTATTTCTTCAAGGGAAGGGGCGTATTCATACTTGGAATAATATTGTTTTATAAAATCCAAGACATCCTTTTGTTTTTTAGTAAGCATTTTGTTGACAAGCAATTTTTATTAAGTATATAACAATATTATAGAAAATAAATAGAAAACTTACAATAGCTCATTTATAAAGAAATAACGGTTAAATATTTCCAAAAAAGGTATAAAGCAATCCACCAATAAACTAGTCTAGTGGTTACAAAATGTAACCAGTTAAAAAATGTTAGTTGAAGACGCAACTAATTTACCATTCACCATCCAACTTGTCATTCCCGTATTCCTCATTGTCATTCCCGACATGATCGGGAATCTAATAAGATGTTCCTAATCAACTGTCGTTGCGATCCGCCAACTGGTGGAGAAGCAATCTATTCAAAGATACTCCTTTTCTCTCTTTTGTCATTCCCGACTTGATCGGGAATCTAATAAGATGCCTCCAGTTTGCGGAGCAAACTATTTATCTCGCCGCAGCCTTTGGCGAAGGCGGACAAAGTACTAATTACTAATTACTAAATACTAATTACGAATGTTTACATTTGACATATAATCAAAATGGTCTCAATATTTAGTTAAAGATTTTATTTATAAAATCAAGAATCTCTAGAAGATATTGAAAATTATAAAGTGTTCACATTGGCTCGTAAATATGAACGATTTACATGATAACGTTCATATTTGGGCAAAGATATGAACAAAATTAAAGGCTTTCAAATAAGTAAATTTCTAATAAAATAGAGGGATAATGTATTATAAATTATTATGTCTTTAAAACTATCTAAACAACAAAAAGAAAAAATTTTACGGCTTGTTGAAAAAAACGAGGATTTGCCCGATGGCTATAAAGATTTACTTTTTCCAAATCAAAAAAAAGAGTATGAACTGGTGTATGCAGGTAAGGACAGAAAAGAGGACATCATTGCCGAAACAATGGCAGTTCCTTTCCAAAAAATTAAAACTTTCGGACAAAATGGAAATGGCTGGACAAATAAACTAATTTTTGGTGACAATTTGCAAATCCTTAAAAAAGTTTACAATGACCAGCGTGGTCAAAATCTTTTAGATACTAAAGATAAGATAAGATTGATTTATATCGATCCGCCTTTTGCGACAAAGCAAGATTTCATGAAAGACGGTGAAAAGGTATATCAAGACAAAGTAATTGGCGCTGAATTTTTGGAATTTTTACGAAAGAGATTAATTTTAGCTAGAGAAATTTTAGCAGATGATGGTAGTATTTATGTTCATTTGGATTGGAAAAAATCTCACTACGTAAAATGCTTATTAGATGAAATTTTTGGAGAAAATAATTTTCAAAATGAAATTATTATCCACTATACTGCCGTAGGATTAAAAGCAAAATCTAAAAAATTTCATCAGAATACCGAGACTATTTTTTATTATGCGAAAGACAAGGGTAATCATATTTGGAATGAAGTTTTTGAACCGATTAAAGATTTGGATAAATACAGAACGGCCAGTAAGCATGTGTGGAATTCCAAAACAGGAAAAGCTGAAAGGCTACGTGACGAAAATGGCAATATTCAATATTTTGAGGTCACAGAAAGTAAGGCCGATAATTTTATTGAACTACCAGCATTGAGAGGTGATCAAAAAATTGGATATCCAACACAAAAACACGAAGACTTATTAAACAGAATAATAAAAGCGTCTTCAAATGAAGGGGATATCGTGATGGATTTTTTTGCTGGATCAGGCACAACTTTGGCAGTAGTAGAAAAATTAAACCGTAAGTGGATTGGCTGTGATTGTGGAAAATTATCTATATATACTATACAAAAAAGAATTTTAAATATTACTTCTTCAAAAGATCTGGTAGTTAAAGAAAAAGAATATGGAAAAGATTACAATCCTTTTACTTTATATAATGCCGGTCTTTACGATTATAACAAAATTAAAGAATTGCCGTGGGGCGAATATAGAACTTTCGCCTTGAATTTATTTGAAGTTAGAGACGAAGCTCATAAATTATCGGGCATTGAATTGGATGGTTTCCGTGGAAATGATCACACAATTATTTTTAATCATGAAAAATACAAAAAAGCAGTTTTGGATTACGGCTTCATTGATGACCTGCATAAAAATTTAGGAGCAAAAATTAGCGATAAATTTTTTATTATTGCTCCTGCTGGTAATATAGACTTTTTAGAAGATTACGTTGAGCGAGGCAGTGTCCGTTATTATATTTTACGCATCCCTTATTCAATTATTAACCAACTTCATGATAGAGATTTTGAAAATATCAAACAGCCCGTTGATGAAAAAGACGTTAACAATACAGTAGAGGCTGTTGGTTTTGATTTTATTCAGACGCCTGATGTTGATTGCGAGTATGGAAGCAATAAAAAAGAATTAATAATTAAAATTAAAAAATTTAGGAGCAGAATTAGATCAAAGAAACCGATTAAATATGCCGACAAGGAAACTCTCTCAATGGTAATGGTAGATTTTAATTACAATGGCGAAGTTTTTGATTTGGATAAAACATATTTTGCAGAGAGTTTAAAAAAAAACGGCTATGAGATAAAATTTGATAGAAGTCAGTTAGACAAAAAAATGATGATTATTTATATGGACATTTTTGGCAACGAGAAAAGAGAGATAAAAGAGGTTAATGATTTTAAATAAACTTTATGAAAAGCAAAGAAATATTTAAAAATCAAGATTTAATTCTAACGGTGGACAAGAACATTGATCCGTCTGTTTTGAATTTGAATAAATATGAGCCGTTCCTAGATGCTTTGTGTTCTAGTCGTGAATATCAAAAAGAAGCAATAAGAGAAACCGTTAAATTTTTGTTAAGCGGAAAATATAAAAATATAAAGGATTTAGCAGAAGAAAATTATCATAGAAATGAAAACTTGCAGGAAAAATACCCGAACGAAAAAGATTTATATAAAATACTGCCATTAGCAGATAAATTAAATTGTTCTATTGATTTGGCAACCGGTACTGGCAAAAGCTATGTAATGTACGGCATCGCTCAAATTATACTCTGTGAGGGTGCTGTTGATCGGGTTTTAATACTCTGCCCATCTTTAACCATTGAAGACGGCCTGACCGAGAAATTTGAAGATTTATCTGGAAACAAAGTATTAAAGGAGGTATTACCCAAAGGATCAAAAAGTAAAAATCCTGGCATTGTTAACGGATCACAAACAGTAAGCATGGGGGATATTTGCATAGAAAATATTCACGCGGTTTATGAAAATAATAAATCGTCTATAAAAGATAGTTTCGAAAATAAAGGTGACAGGACTTTAGTTTTGAGTGACGAAGCTCACCATATTTATTCGCCAGTTAATAAAGATTTAAAAAAATGGGAGAGCTTTTTGGCTGATTCCAAATTTAACTTTAAATATTTAGTTGGACTTTCTGGAACTTGCTACATAAAAGATGAGTATTTTTCAAATGTGGTCTATAGATATTCGCTTAAGACGGCCATAGAGGAAAAACAAGTTAAAGATATTCAATATGTTTATGAAGATCAAACAAAAAATTTAAACGAAGATACAAAATTCCAAGAAATCTATCAGATCCACCAAGACAATAAGAAAAAATATAACAAAATTAAACCCTTAACGATTTTTATAACTAAAGATATAAAAGAGTGTAAAAATCTAATCGCGAAATTTCAAAAGTTTCTCAAAAAGGAAGATAACTTAAGTATGGAACAAGCGGAAGCTAAAACACTTATTGTCACATCTAGCCCTGACCATGAAGCAAACCGAGCAACCTTAAAGAAAGTTGATTCTAAAAATAATAAAGTTGAGTTTATTTTTTCCGTTTCAATGTTGACCGAAGGATGGGATGTAAAAAATGTTTTGCAAATAGTGCCCCATGAGAAAAGAGCCTTTGATTCAAAATTACTTATTTCCCAGGTATTAGGTCGTGGGCTTAGAATACCGCTTGAATATGGCACAGAACAGCCAGCTGTAAGAATTTTTAATCATGATAAATGGTATCCACAAATAAAAGGATTGGTTGATGAGGTCTTGGAGCGAGAAAAAAGAATTTATAGTTATATTGTTAAAAAAGAAAAGGATTATAATTTTATTATACAAAATGTTAAGTATGATAAAAATCCGACAGAAAAAGAATATGAGAAAAAGGGGGGGTATGAATTTAAGAAAAATTTCTTTACCTATTCCCCTCAATCAAAAGTAAATGATAGTGAAGTTATTTTTGAAAGCGTTAGTAACCCAACAGATCATAAAACAGTAAAGTTGCAGACCGAAACAAAAATGTACGGGGTTGATTATGTGGTAAATGAGATAAAAAATAAAATAAGTTTATGGAGTGATGACGATAATGTCGATTATTTAACGTTGTATCCAGAAGACAAAATCGAGGAAATTGTTAAAAATTCTTTAGAAAAAATAAAGGAAAAAAGAAATTTTGTCAGTGAAGAAAATTTACAAAAAACTTTACAAGGCTTTGGTGTGATTAGAAGACCGTCATCTAAATTTAAAATAATTAGATTTGAAGCAAAGGCTGATGATTTGTTTGAAAGAAATACTAAAGAAATTGAAAAAAATAGCATTTCACTCTCATCTTTAAATAAAGAGGGTGCTATCTTTTATGATGATAACTCACTTAAACTAAGCGAGGAAAACGAGATTAAAATTATTAAAGATATTGAAAAAGAATTTGACGAAGGAAGCAGTAAACTGAATACTGCTTGCAAAACCAAGATTGGAAATAGCTTTAATCTAAAAAATCCCTTAAATTTAATTTTAGTCAGCCATAAACCAGAAAGAGAATTTGTAAAGAGTTTAGTAAAAGAAGAAAATGCTAAAAGTATTGATGCATGGATAAAATCTAGAGATACTGGTTTTTATACAATCGAATATTCGTGGCGTAAGGGTGAGCATCCTAAGAATGGGCAGTTTAATCCCGATTTCTTTATTAAAATCGGTAAAAATATTTTGATTATCGAAACAAAAATTGATACAGATATTACAGATGAAAACAAAGGGAAAGTTGAATATGCCAAAAATCATATTTCTATGCTAAATAGTATTCAAAACAAACAAAAATACTATTTTTGGATGATTTCTCCCAGAGATTATGATAATTTTTTCAAAAAATTGAAAGATGGTAAATGGGACGATTTTGTTTCAACCCTAGAGATTGATTTGGAACAAATATAGAGATATTACCAGCGGATAGGGCGATAAACTTCATTTTACCGTTGGACTAGTTTAGGTTTTTTGGATGAATTTAGGTGCATTCTAAATATCAAGCTCCGACATCTAAAATATATAGCGCTCTTCTCTTCCCTCAACTTTTCTGCTAAAATGCAATTACAACTTAATCACTGGTCGAAAGACCTAGTGCCTAAACTCAATAATCTTGAGCATGGTGCGAAAACCTGTTGAAAATACTGACCCCTACGTCAGCGCTTTTCAACAGGTCATATCGGGAAACCGGTATGGGGCCGCAAGGCCTGCTGGCGTGGGGTTTTGTGTATATACACCTTTTACTCCAGCTATAAACAGCTGTTTTTATTTATTATTTTTTAGCAAAACAACAAAATCTTAATACAAATAAAAGGATTAAAAATATGGCCAAAATGCAAACAAGAACAATGTTTCAAGTTGCCATAAAGGATCTAGTGGATATTTGTCCTCATTGCGAATCCAGAGCACATTTTCAATTATTATTTTCTGATAGTTATCAAGAAAATAACGAAAGTATTATTTATTATGCTGTTTTTAGATGCGTGCCATGCAAAAAATTAATCCTAAAGACTTTCAAATTTTGCAAAAATGAATTTAATAAAAACAATTTACTCGCAGTAGGCTGGCAAGATAAATTTCCAAAAGAAAAAATAGTATACAACAAATTTGAAGGAATTGTCCCATTAAACGCCTTAGAAGATTTTAAAGAAGGAGTTATTTGTTTGCACAACGAGTGTCCGCGAGCTGCAGTTACAATGTTCCGAAGGTCACTGCAATCAGCATTAATAGATAGGGGAGCGAGTAGGAGGTTGGCATTGATAGAACAAATAAAAAATACCTCTTTCCTTACACGAGACATGAAAGAATGGGCATACAGTATAAGAACCTTTGGCAATTGGGCTGCACATCCGCAATGCGACAATCTAAAAGATGTAGACAAGGAAATTGCCCTAGAAACCAAATTATTTATAGAAGAATTCTTTAACTATGTTTATGTAATGCCACTTCGCGTAACTAACGCCCGCAAGAACAATAACCTTGAATAAAAACAATCTCCAAAAACAAAAACAGCTCACTGGGAGCTGTTTTTTTGCAATTACTATTTTAGTTCTACCTCTCCTTCATTGATAGTATCTGATATCGGCTTTATTAGAATCTTAACCGATGGATTTGATATAGAGATAAATATAGGTAAGTTGCTAGCAGAGGATATAGCTACTAATACCTCATTGCCTTCTTTATTTGTAAACTTCAATATCTTTGCATTTTTTAGGCTGGCGGTGATACTTCCGCCAGTTGTGTTGGATGAAGAAATTGAAATAGTTCCTAAATCAGCAATGTTTGGGTCTTCGGCTATTAACTGATCGTAGGTTAATGTAGTAAGGTCGCTTGCATTCTTTGCCTCCTCTAGTAATCCAGCTGGATCAGACATCGTACCGACCTGTTTCTTTAGGCTTTCTAGCTGTTCTGTTGATAAAGATGCTACAGCATTATAGCTATTCTGTGCAATCTGTTTTGCTTCTGCTTGAGGGACTCCTTTTAACCCCATAAAACTAAGCGAAACAACTGCTACCGCAAGAACTAATACTTTTGCAAATGTTAATTTCTTGTTCATAATTATAAAAGATAGGTCTTCAAAGAAGTCGCTAAATAATAATTTTTTATTATTTTTTTTGAGTAACGCCATTCTCAGTTGTTGCTGTCTGTTTGGCATATTGATTTCCGGAAAATCAATATTCTCTAATTGTTTTATAATATCTTTATTATTCATAAGTTTCTTTGAATTATTGGTTATTTATCGACCCTTCACCTTTCATAATGTTTTTTTGTAAAGATGGTTGCATTTGCTCTTCTGTAGCCACTCTTAATCGCTCAATTCCTCTTGATAAAAGCGATTTTATAGTCCCTTCTTTCTTGTCTAGGATTTGGCCAATTTCCGAAATGGTCTTATTTTCAAAAAAGCGCAAAGCTATTACTTCTTGATATTTTATTGGTAACTTACTAATTTCATTTTTTACCTTCAAAAATATCTCATGTCGCATAAGTTCGTCTTCGGCTTTTTGTAACTCTTCTACGAAATTATGTTGATCGGCAAACTGCATGTTGCCATCTTCTGTTAGGGCTTCAAGCGATATAGAATTATGACGTTTTTTTGTCCTGAAATAATAATTTATCTCGTTAGTAGCTATGCGATAGAGCCAAGCCGAAAAAGGTACTCCTTGCCACTTAAATTGCCACAACTTTCTTTGAGCTTTGTAAAACGTTTCAGCGGTTATATCTTCGGCTAGATGGACATCTCCCGTCCGCTTTATTGAGTAGCCTAATATCTTGGAATAATACTCATCAAACAGTGCTCCGAATGCCTCAGGATTCGTTTTTGCCGAATCAACTAATATTTTTTCTTGATTTAAGTCCATATCTATTTACAATGCCAATTTTTTTAAAAGGTTGCATTTTTTATTTACGTCACAATCTCTCTTGCTGCTGTTATTCCGTACACATTTTTCGCTCCAGCTTCTTTTAATATCTTTGCACATTCTTCCATTGTTGCTCCAGTAGTATAGACATCATCAATAAGTAGCACCGTTTTATTTTTAATTTGATTTGAATTTGTAATACTAAAACAATCTTTTAGGTTAATCAATCTTTCTTTTCTTTTTAGCCCAACTTGAGTTTTTGTCTTTTTTACTTTTACAAGATTGTCAGGGTAGTAGGGCAGGTTAGTCTTTTCGGCAATTACTTGGGCAATTGCTTTGGCCTGATTAAATCCTCTCCATCGTTCTCGTGACTTATGGATTGGGACAGGGATTATAATCATTTCATTGTTAAACTTAAAATCAATAATCTTTAAATGAGTAAGGATAAGAGCAGTGAGCGGAAGAGACAATTCTTCAATTTGAAATTTGTACTTCATCTCACTGACAATTTTTTTGATTATTTTTCCATCATAATTAGTCGCCGAATAAATTCTATTTAAATATCCTGCTCTGCACGATGAGCATGTTTCGGATTTGCCAACTAATCGTGATGGCAATCTGCAAAAACAATATCGGTAAGGGTTTATTTCTATAAGCGAAAAACAATCTTCGCAGAGAAAAGTTTTCTTCGTATTACAGCCAATACAGGTCTTAGGAAGAATAGTATCTAAAATGCTTTCAATTAGTTTTTTGCCCCTTTCCATTTTATAAAAAAAAATGTTAAGATATTAGTATAAATAAAAATATTTATTAAATTTATAAAGTTTTTTATTATCTCACAAGTATTAATTTTAAATTATGTTTTCTTTAATCAATATTAATAAAAAAAATACAGGAAGTATAGGGGTGGATATTGGAACAAAGTCTATTAGAGTTATTGAAACGTCAAGAAGGGGGGATAAGAATTTTCTTGAAAACTACGGAGAAGTGAACTTGGATGCTGCAGGAACAAAAACATTTCGCTGGTTTGACCAAAACACTCTTAATCCAGATATCAGAAATATATCTGCGGCTATTTCGGCTATACTAGAGGAGTCTGGAATAAAAGGCGAGAAAGCTATTTTTTCTTTGCCAGATTTTTCTACTTTTTTTATTACATTCAATTTGCCTCCAATGAATAAAAAAGAGCTTGATAATGCAGTTGCATTTGAAGCTAGAAAATACATTCCAATGCCAATGGCTGAGATAGTAATTGACTGGCAGTTGATCGGAGACAAAAAAGATACTACCAAGGAAGAGAATAAAGTTTTGGTTATGGCTATTCCTAAGGTAATTATAGACCAATACAAAACAATCGCCGATTCTTGCGGATTAGAACTTATTGCACTTGAAGCTGAAGTATTAGGATTAAAAAGAGCCCTCATAAAAGAAAATGACCCACCTACTTGTTTGGTTGAGATTGGATACCAAAGCACTAATATCAGTATTATTGACGAAGGATACGTTTTAACTAGTGTTAGTTATGATATTGCAGGAAAGGATCTTACATTTGGATTAGCTGAAACGCTAGGGATTGAAATCGCTGAGGCAGAAAACCTTAAAAAAACTTATGGACTTGATGATTCTAAGCCAGAAGTTTCCGACGTTTTAGTTGGAGTTCTTGCGTTGATTTGCGACAAGGTAAAAAAAATAATCAAAGAGTTTGAAGCAAAAGAAGGAAAAAGAGTTACGAAAGTTCTTTTGAGTGGAGGAACAACAAGGATGAATGGCCTTCTTAATTTCTTTCGCGTTATTTTTAGCGAAGAAGAATATTTTCGCGACACACAGGTTTTGATTGGAGATGCATTTTATAAAATAAATTACTACCCATCATTAGAAGGTAATTTAAGAGATCTCAATTCATATTTTTCAATTGCCATTGGAGAGGGATTAAAGAAATTTGAAAAATAATCATTAATAAATTATAATTAAACTAATAAAAAAGTTTATTGATTTTCTATGTCAATTGAAATAAGTGAAGAAAAAAATAATCTTTCCTTTGATTGGTTATTCCAGCTTTTATTTGCTCTATCTATTCTTGTTTTTGTTGTCTCTGTCGGGGCATTTATCTATTATCAGTTTTTTTGTATCCAGCCAAACACTGCTACTCTTTCACAGCTAAAGGGTGATTTACAGAATCAAAAACCAGAAAAAGAAAGAACTACCGAAATAGAAGCAGCTGCTATTCAAAGTTATGTTGATGACTTCAAAGCTTTGTATTATCAGCGCCCAATGATGTCAAAGTTTTTCAGTGCCACTGGTTTTGAAAGTTGGATACATCCAAATGTTTATTTTTCTAGCTTTTCCATTGACGCTGATAGCAGAGTAGTAAACCTTAAAGGGTTTGCAACTGATTTTAAGCCATTAATTGAACAGCTTAGAATTATCAAAAATATGAGGGATAGCGGTAAAGCAATTGAGCAATATGCAGTTTCTGACATTAAGCTAGCAGAACAAGGCGGTGTTAGTTTTTCTTTAGTTATAACGGTTAAACCTGAAGCAATAAAATAATATGGATTACAAACAACCAAGTTTATTAGCAACTGTTTTCCTTCTAATTTTAGGGGCAGGTATTTTATATTTTATTGACAAGCCATTATCCGATAATAATGCCAATCAGCTTAAAAAAATAAAAGAATTAACCGAACAGAAAAAAGTTCAGGAAGAACATACAATGACAATAGGGGAGATAGGTCTTGCAATTGGAAAAAATAATTGGCCAGAACAAAAGAAAAAAATTGAATCAAACTTTACTTCTAGTCCGTTTTATATTCCCAAGATGGAAAAGTTTTTCAAGGATTTAGTTATGAGAAGCGGAATGACAATGGGGACGTTATCTATTCAAATGGGATCAGCCGCCGCTCAAACAGTTGAACCAGCCAAAACTGATGCAAAAATAAAACCAACTGAACAGCCAGTAGCCGTCAGCTCGCAATCGCAATCTAGTATTGCAGGGGTTAAAGGGCCGGTAAAAAGAAATAGTTTTACTATTAGTGCAACAGGAACCTACAACGATTTAAAATCATTATTGAGTATTTTTGAAAAGCAAGCTTGTCTTATTTCTGTAAAAACAATTGATTTTGGCGAAAGTAGTAACGATGATTTTACATTTAATATAAAAGGGGAAGTTTATTCTTATTAAAACTATGAATTTTGAACAGGAAAAAACCGACAACAATATTAGCTCAAGACAGCCAATATTTATAGTTGTTTTATTGATTCTTTTATCAGGAGCTGGTTTTTATTATTTTAATCAACAGATTACTAAGTCAATGACCTCTATATTGTCTATAAATACAGATTCATATAGTGTCGCTCAAGACCCAGTAATAGACTTCCAGTTTTTAAATTCTGATGAATTCAAAAATTTAGAGTCTTTTCCAGATTATCCTTCCTTTAAAGAAGATGACGATCTAAATATTGCTCCAGGTAAGGCGAATCCATTTTCTCCAAGTGGCATCAGGCAGCAACAGCCTAAAACAGTCCAAAATCAAGTTGTTCAAGACAAGGCAACTACTCCTAATAGTACAACAACAGCTCAGTAGTTTTTAAAATAAATAAATTTTCAAAACTCAATGTTATTAATCATACCAAAATTGGTAGAAAAAAAAATAATTACCCCCGAACAGGCCGAGGTACTTATTTCAAAATATGAAAAAGAAGGAGCAATCCAAAGCGAGGAAGATTTTTTATTTATAGAAAAAGTTGTTGATGCTAAAGATATAAATAAAATAAGGGGTGAGATTTATAATATTGATGTCTTTGACGAGGATGCAACTCTGCAAATACCAGCAAATGTTTTGGAATTTATTCCTGAGGAGTCAGCAAGATTTTATAAAATGATTCCATTGACGATAGATGATGGTATTCTTAATGTGGGAATAGTTGAGCCTGATAATATCAAAGCCAAAGAAGCTCTTAATTTTTTAACTCACCAGCATAAAATTGAATATAAGCTATATCTTATTGGAAAAAGATATTTTGAAGATATGCTAAAGCAATACCGAAACCTTAACGAGGAGGTGGGTAAAGCTTTAACAGCATGGGAATCAGAATCAAAAGAGGGTAGTGATGGTGTTGAACTTCTAACCCCAGCTAGTGGAAAGGAAAGATATTCTGAAGATGCTCCGATTATTAAAATGGTAGCGGTTATTTTAAGGCATGCCGTAGAAGGGTCAGCATCTGATATCCATATTGAACCAGAAGAAAAAGAAACTCGTGTTCGTTTTAGAATGGACGGAGCTCTTTACGCTTCTTTATTTTTGCCTTTTCAAGCTCATGCTTCTATCGTTGCTAGAATCAAGATTTTATCAAATTTAAGGTTAGATGAAACTAGAATTCCACAGGATGGAAGGTTTTCAGCTAAAATAGATTCAAAAAATGTTGATTTTAGGGTTTCAACACTGCCAACCAAATTAGGGGAAAAAGTTGTAATCAGGGTTCTTGATCCAAATGAAGGTTTGCGCAATTACGAAGAGATTGGTCTTATGAGTAGAAACCTAAGATTAATCAGAGAGGCTGCCGAAAAGCCATACGGGCTTATTCTTGTAACTGGACCAACTGGATCAGGTAAAACAACTACTCTTTATTCAGTTCTTCGTGAATTAAATCAACCAGAGGTAAACATTATTACGCTTGAAGATCCTATTGAGTATTTTATTGAAGGAATCAATCAGTCGCAGATAAGACCAGATATTGGTTATGATTTTAGCCAAGGGTTAAGACACGTTGTTAGGCAAGATCCAGATATTATTATGGTTGGTGAGATCAGAGATGAAGAATCAGCTTCGCTTGTAACTCAGGCAGCTCTAACTGGTCATATTGTTTTGTCTACATTGCACACCAATAATGCCATTGGTGCTGTTCCTCGTTTAATTGATATGAAGATTAAACCATTTCTTTTGCCTTCAACCTTAAATATTTCTATTGGGCAACGTTTAGCTCACAGATTGTGCCCATTCTGTAAAGAAAAAGTAAAACCCAATAAACAGATCTTAAAAGAAATATGGAAAACTATTGCTGACGTTCCAGACGAGGTTAAAGAATATTTTAATGTACCAAAAACACCAGATGGCGTATATGTTTATAAGCCGAAAGGTTGTCCAAAGTGTAATATGAAAGGTGAGAGAGGCAGAATCGGTATTTTTGAAATTCTAAAAATGACCCCAGAATTGGAAAACATCATTCTTGAAAATCCTAATGAGCAAATGGTATTGGGTGAGGCTAAAAGGCAGGGAATGGTGAATATGAGACAAGATGGAGTTTTGAAAGCACTAATCGGCGAGATATCAATTGAAGAAGTTTTTAGAATATCAGAAGATTTATAATTAAAATGAATTATTTCCAATATTTAAAACAACTTTTACTATTTACGATAAAATTAGGAGCTTCAGATTTGCATCTATTAACAGGACACCCTCCAGTTTTGAGAATTAGTAGAAAGTTAACACCTTTAGAAAAAGAAAAAGTTCTCACTAGCGAAGATGTGAGAGCTCTTTGTTATTCGCTGATGACAGAAGATCAGCAAAAAGAATTTGAAAAAAACAAAGAGCTGGACTTTTCTTTTGATTTTCAAGGAATATCAAGATTTAGAATAAATATTTATTATGAGCTTGGCGCAGTTGCAGGAGCGCTAAGGGTTGTTCCCAGTAAGATAAGATCAATTGAAGAATTGAATCTTCCTGACAGTCTTCATTTAATCTCAGCTGCCTTGCAAGGCTTTGTTATTATTGTGGGGCCATCAAGTCATGGAAAAAGTACAACCTTAGCTGCAATAATTAATGAAATTAATAAGACGCGTTATTGCAATATTATTACCATTGAAGACCCAATAGAGTATATTTTTGAAGACGACAAGTCAATTGTTAGCCAGCGCGAATTAAATAGCGATACGTTTTCTTTTGCAAAGGCATTAAAGGCAACCTTCCGTGAAGATCCTGATGTGATTATGGTCGGGGAAATGAGAGATCAAGAAACTATTGCCACAGCTATCACGGCAGCCGAAACCGGACACTTGGTTTTTGCTACACTACATACTAATTCGGCCGGACAAACGATTAATAGAATTGTAGATGCATTTACTGGAGAACAACAGAACCAAGTTAGGACACAGCTTGCCGGCTCGTTGCTTGCAATTATTTCTCAGCGATTAATACCATCTAGCAATGGTGGAGTAATTCCTGCTTGTGAAATAATGTTCAACAATCAAGCGATATCCAATCTAATTAGAGAGAATAAGGTTTATGAAATACCAATGGTTATTGATACGTCATTAGATCAAGGGATGGTTTCATTTAATCGTGCTTTGGCGAGATTGGTTAAAAGTGGCAAAGTAAAAATGGAAGACGCTATTAATTTTTCCACCAATACGAGAGAGCTTAAAAAATTAATTATGGATCAGTAATCAGCAAAAATATGAAATTTACTTTTAAAGCAAAAGATCAATCTGGGAAGGTGGAGATGGGGATGATTGAGGCCAATTCAAAAGATGAAGCAATGGAAATTCTTAGCAAAAAGGACATTTTTTTGCTTTCTTTGGAAGAAAAAAACAAAGACAGTGGAATTAATATGTCAATTGGTTTTTTCAAAAAAGTTTCCATAAAGGAAGTTGTTATTTTCTCAAGAGAGCTAGCAATTATGATTGAATCAAATATTTCTCCTTCGGATGCGCTAGATGCTCTTGCTGCCCAGACAAGAAACAAAACTTTTAGAGCGAAGATTCTAAAAATCTCTAGTGATATCAGAAGTGGTGTTTTGATGTCAAAGGCTTTTAGTAAATATCCAGAATTATTCTCTATTTTTTATGTCAATATGATCCGATCGGGAGAGGTATCAGGAGGTTTGCCAAGAATTTTGGAAAGAGTTGCCGATCATCTTGAAAGTGATTATGCAATTAGGCAAAAAACCTTAACAGCAATGATTTACCCTGTTACGATCTTGACAATTTTTATTTTAATTTTTGTTGTTATTATGATTTTCGTAATTCCGAATCTAGTTACGATTCTTGAAGGTACTGGACAAGAATTGCCATTTGCAACAAAAATCATTATTGTTATCTCTAAATTCTTTACTAATTTTTGGTATATCGCCTTAGCTGCTTTTGCTCTTTTGGCATCATTTGTTTATTACTATCCAAGGACTAAAGAGGGGAAAGATTTTACCGACAAGCTAGTATTAAAAACACCAATTTTTGGGCGATTCTTAAAAGATATTTATGTTTCGCGTTTTGCTGAAAACCTTTCAACTTTAATTTCAGCTGGAATTCAGATTAATGAGGCCTTAGATATTGTAGCTAGTATAGTGGGGAATAATGTCTACAGGGATATTATTTTGAAAGTAAAAGAAAGAGTAATAAAAGGAGAAAGTTTCAGTTATGTTTTATCTCAATACCCAGACGAAATATCTCCTCTGTTTACACAGATGGCAGCAGTAGGAGAAAAGACTGGAAAACTTGACTCGTCGCTTACCAATGTGGTGAAATTCTACAATCGTGAAACAGAAAACTTTGTTAATTCTATTTCAAGTATGATTGAGCCGATTATGATTATTGGACTAGCATTAATGGTTGGATTTTTAGTCGCGGCAGTATTATTACCAATCTATCAGATTAGTACCAATGTCCAACAATAATCAGGTTATGAAAAAATATATGAAATAGTAAAAACATATTATTGTTGTTCGTAAAAATGAAATGATTGGTTTGCCAAAAATAACTTAGTTTGGTAAAATAAAACAAGCACAATAAAGTCCTAAAAAATAATTAGTAAAAAATAAAAAAATGCAAAATAAAGGTTTTACCTTAATTGAACTTCTAGTCGTTATCGCTATTATCGGTATCTTGGCAGGCATCATCGTTGTATCAATGGGAAGTGCTCAGAAGTCTGCACAAGATGCAAAGATTCAAGCAACCCTAGATCAAATGAGAACTGCAGCTCAAATGTATTATTTGACAAACAATAATTACGGAACAAATGCTTCGGCTGCTACTTCATCTGCGGGTAGTTGTACAGTAGCATCAACTATGTCTGTTACTGGACAGAGTTTCTATACACTTTGTGATTCTTTATCCACAAAGCCTACCGTTTCAGTAGCAGCAAGCGGAGCATCATTTTGTGCATACTCACAACTATCAGCTCCAGCGACTGCTACATACTGGTGTGTTGATTCAAATGGTAATTCTAAATCAATTACCTCTACAACAACCTGCGCTGCAGGAACTGGTTGCTAGTATTATTTTAAAAACATCCTCTTCTAAAAAGAAGAGGATTTTTTATTGTCAAAAACATTCTCCTCTGATAAAATAGACAAGTTGTGATTTTGGGTCGGCGTCTTTGTTCATTTAAAAAATAAATAATAAATAAAAAACAAAAAATGCAAAATAAAGGTTTTACCTTAATTGAACTTTTAGTAGTTATCGCTATTATCGGTATCTTAGCAGGTATCATCGTCGTATCAATGGGAGGAGCTCAGAAGTCTGCACAAGATGCAAAGATTCAAGCAACTATGGATCAATTTAGAACTGGTGCTCAATTATATAGCCTAAAACATAACAGTGTTTATGGGGCAAATACGGCATTAGTCAGTGCTTCTGATTGTGTTGGATCTGGTGCAAATGCGTTAACAGGGACAATGGTTGTAGACGACACAACGGTCAACAGTCTTTGTCTTAACATAACTCCAACTATTTCTATTGCAGCAAATGGAGTTTCGTGGTGTGCGTCAAAAGTACTTAGTGATGGAACAACTTATTGGTGCGTTGATTCCAATGGTCTTTCGGGAAAAAGCAATGCAGCTGGATTAACAACCTGCGCCGCAGGAACTGGTTGTACCTTATTGCCGTAAAGATTAACTCCAAATCCTCTCTTTTCTTAGAGAGGATTTTTGTTGCCAAAACTATTTGTATCTGCTAAAATTAATCAAGTGAAATAATAAATAATAATTAATAAAAACAAAAAATGCAAAATAAAGGTTTTACTTTAATTGAGCTATTAGTCGTTATCGCCATTATCGGTATCTTAGCAGGTATCATCGTCGTATCAATGGGGGGAGCTCAAAAGTCCGCCAATGATGCAAAGATTCAAGCAACTATGGACCAAATGAGAACGGCTGCTCAGATGTATGCAATAAGTCATTCAAATGTTTATGGTACTAACGCTGCCATTGCAACAGCAACTGATTGTAGTACAACTACTTTGACAAATACAGTAGGTGCAGATACTAACTTCAATGCTTTGTGTGCCGCTATTTCTACTTACACCCCAAGAGTCACAGTTGCTATAAATGGAGCTTCATGGTGTGCCATTACAGCTCTTCCTGGTGGAGGCAGCTGGTGCGTTGATTCAAACGGTAACGCTGGAAAGTCTCCAATTTTATGCTCGGCTACAGTTTCTACATGTAACTAGTATACGGCCTTGTTCTAGAGTTTTGGTTTTTAAAAATTTATGGTAAAATAGTGGAAAGGAAACTTTCCACTATTTTTTTAATAAATAAATTTTTTGCAATGATTGATTTTATTTTCGTTTTTATTTTAGGACTATTTATTGGCAGTTTTTTAAATTGTGTTTCTTGCCGAATTTTTTTGGAAGAAGACTTTGTCGTTAAAAATTCTTATTGCCCAAATTGCAAACACAAACTATCAGCCTTGGACCTTGTCCCCGTTTTTAGTTTTCTATTATTAAAAGGGAAGTGTAGATATTGTAAGGATAAGATTTCTTGGCAGTATCCATTAGCCGAACTTGGCACTGGGCTTGTATTTGTTGCTATTTATTATTCTCTAGGGTTCAATCTATTAGGAAGTTTCACTGGTTATCAAATATGGAATCTTATTTATCTTTGGACTGTATTTTCGCTTCTAATAATAGCCTTTATTTATGATGCGAGACATTATATAATACCCGATAGGATAACTTTATCTGGAATAGTATTGTCATTATGTTGGATTGGATTTTCTTTCTACTCCAAAGCTATTACTGCTGGCGATGTCCTATCAATCCTTTATTCCGGCATTTTCGCCTCATTATTTTTCTTTTGTCTTTGGTTTTTTTCGCGAGGAAAAGCAATGGGCTTTGGAGATGTCAAACTGGTTTTTTTAATGGGTCTCGTTTTAGGATTCCCTAATATTATCGTTGGATTATTCTTTGCTTTCACTAGTGGGGCAATCATTGGATTGTTATTAATTGCACGAGGGGAGAAAAAATTAAAATCTCAAGTCCCGTTTGGTCCATATCTGATTACAGGAACATTGGTTGCTATGTTGTACGGTCCACAAATAGTTAATTGGTATTGGTCCTTAAGTTCAAGATAAATTATGAAGAAAAATTTTCAACAAGGCTTAACTTTAATAGAATTAATGGCAGTAGTAACAATGATTATAATTGTTACAGGGGTTGTTTTTACTAATTATGGAACTGGACGAGATAGTATGGCCTTAGATAGATCAAGTCAAAAGTTATACCAAGATATTAGGTTTGCATTAGGTAATTCAATGTCCGGCGTTGATGGGAATTTTGGTGTTGGTGTTCATTTTGATAAAAGCAGTTCCGAAACAAAGTATCTTATTTTCAAGAACTCTGTAAATGCTCTAGGTACACAAGTTTTTAATACTTCAACTAGCGGCTCTACAAATATATTTCCATCAAAAGGAACAGCAGTTGCTGATTGGGTAAAATTAGAAGATGGAATAAAAATCATCAGTTTTAAGAATGCAACAGGCGGGACAACAGATAATACTTTAGATGTTTTTTTTAGATCACCATATCCAACAACATTTTTAAACGGCAATTATTACCAAAACTCAACAAGCTGTTCTCCGCAATCAAGTTGCGCCGTCTCAATAGTTATAGGTACTAATGACGGTTCAAGAACAAAAACCATTATTGTTAATAATTCTGGAATGATAGATTTAAAATAAAAATCAAACCAAAATGATAAAAGAAGAAAACAAAAACCAAAAAGGATTTACATTAATAGAAATGCTAGTTTCAATTTTTATTATTGCCTTTGCTTTAGTCGGTATGTTTGGTTTGAATAGCAAATACAATCAACAAACAAAACAAGAAAAGGAGTCTTATGAGGCAGCTCTTTTGGCTGAAGAGGGGGTGGAGATAGTAAAAAATATGCGAGATAGCAATTGGATTTGTGCCACTCCGCCATGTACCGCTAGCTGGGATGCTGGCCTTACTGCCTGCACTGCTGGTTGTGAAATAGATTATCTGAAAAAGGGAGGCGATGGCACAACAGCGGGACTAACATCTTGGACGACAGGTAATTTTCTTTATGTTGATAATAATGGAATTTATAGATACCCTACAAGCGCTGAAATATCCAACTTGAAATGGACGCCATACAAAAGGAAAATAGAACTTTCAAGACCGAGTGGTGGAGACACCGATAGGTTGAACATACTAGTAACGGTTTCTTGGTACAATTATTCAACTCAAGTAAAGCAAGAAATTTATAATTGGAGATAAAAATATGAAATCTAATAACTTCAAAAAACAGAAAGGATTATCTTTAGTAGAAGTATTGGTTTCTTTTGCTATTTTTGGAATTTTGGCAGCTGCACTGATGTCTATTTTTACAGCTACGGTAAATACCCAAACCGTCGTTCTTCAGCATCAAGCAATTATGAATGAGGCAAATTTTGCGATTGATTATATGGGTAGAGCAATAAGACTAGCTAGGATTGATGATGCTACTGGAGGCAACGGTGCTTGTACTGGGACGATTAACACAAACTATAGCGACACAGCCACAACTCCTACTCAAATAATTTTTTTAAGCTATGATCCAATGGCATATAGCGGAGTCGGAGGATATTGTTGTAGAAAATTTTCACTTCAAAACAACAAGATATACGAATATAAATCCAGCACCACATCAGCAGCCGATTTTCCAACCCAAGGCACAGAAATAACTTCTTCTCAGGTTAAAGTAAATGGCTTGAGTTTTATAGCCCAAAATAGAGCTTTGTCTGATTATAAACAACCATTAGTTACAATTAATTTATATATATTACCCAATGGCAGGCAGGTTACCCCGATTCCAGAGATAAGAGTCCAGACAAGTCTTTCTCAGAGAAACTTAAACACTACAGAATAAATATGAAAAATAAAAATAATCAAAAAGGATTTTCCATATATTTAGTTCTTGTTATTTTAGCAATATTGCTTTCAGTTTCACTGAACATTTCTTCCATTATTATTACAGCATCAAAAATGACTGGAAATCTTGGTGATGGAGTAAGGGCATTTCACGCTGCTGATTCAGGAATAGAGGCTGCTCTCTATTCAACAAAAAATGCTTGCGCTGTTACTAGTCCAAACAATGTCTTGGAAGATACTAATTTTACCTATACATTAACCATTACAGGGTCATGTCCAAATACAGGAACGTCAATTACCTCAGAAGGAAAGTATAAAACAAGTGCTAAAAGAATTATGGAAGTAAAATGGTAATAATGAATTTATGACAAAAGAAGAAGCAAAAAAAAGAATAGAAAAACTTAAAGAGACTATTGATTACCATAGGCATCTTTATCATGTCTACGACAAGCAAGAAATATCAGACTCAGCCTTAGACTCCTTAAAGAAGGAGCTTTTTGATTTGGAGCAATTATTTCCAGACCTTATTACTTCTGATTCACCAACTCAAAGAATTGGAGGGGAGCCCTTAGAAGCATTTGAAAAATATGCCCATCAAAAAATGATGACATCTTTTTATGATGCATTTAGTAGACAGGATATGGAAGATTGGGAAGACAGAAATAAAAAACTCCTAACAAATGCTGATATTAAAAATATTAGTTATTATTGCGAACCAAAGTTAGACGGGCTAGCAATAGAATTAGTTTATAGACAAGGATTACTTGCTATCGGTTCAACTAGGGGAGATGGAAAAATTGGAGAAAATGTAACTCACAATATTAAAACAATAGAAGCAATCCCACTTAAAATTAGAAGCAAAGAAGACGTTATTGAAAGGTTAAAAAAAGAAAAACTTTTTGATATTGCCGAATCGCTTAGTAAAAAAGAATTCAACGAGGTTGTTGTCAGAGGAGAGGCGGTAATAACAAAAGATAGTTTTGAGAAAACAAATAAGAGTAGAGAAAAGAAAGGATTGCCTCCTTTTGCTAATCCGAGAAATCTTGCTGCTGGATCAATTCGTCAGCTTGATGCTAAGGTTGCAGCTTCAAGAAATTTAGATGCCGATGTTTATAGTATAGTAACCGACTTGGGGCAAAAAACTCACGAAGACGAGCATTTTCTTTTAGAAGCAATGGGATTCAAAACAAACAATAAGTTTAATCGTTTGTGTAATAATCTTGATGAAGTTTTTGAATATTATCATCACTGGCAAGAACGTAGAGAAAAGCTTCCATACGAAGTTGATGGAATCGTCGTGTCTATAAATGACAATGCAGTATTTGAGAAGCTGGGAATTATTGGAAAGGCTCCTCGTGCAGGAATTGCCCTAAAGTTTCCATTGGTAGAAGTTACAACAAAAGTAAACGATATTACAGTTCAAATTGGACGTACAGGAGCAATGACACCCGTAGCCATATTGGAACCAGTAAGTGTCGGCGGGGTAGTCGTTAGCAGAGCCACGCTTCATAATGAAAATGAGATTAAAAGACTGGGTTTAAAAATAGGAGACACTGTTGTTGTCGGTAGGGCAGGTGATGTTATCCCAGAAATATTAAGAGTTTTTCCAGAATTCAGGACTGGAAGTGAGCAAAATTTTAAAATGCCAAAAAAGTGTCCATCATGCAATACTGATTTGGTAAAACCAGAAGCAGAAGTTGTTTGGAGGTGCCCCAACGAAAATTGTTTTGGGAGAAAAATAAAATACTTCAATCATTTTATTTCAAGAGCGGCTTTTAATATTGAAGGACTGGGCGGGAAGGTTATAGAGCGATTAATAGAAGAAGGCCTTGTTAGGGATCCGAGCGATTTGTTTGATCTAAAAGAAGGAGATTTGATTGTGTTAGATAGATTTGGAGAAAAATCTGCCAAGAAGCTTGTTGCCGCTATTCAAGCCAAAAAACAAGTTCCTTTTTCAAGCTTTATTTATTCGCTTGGAATCAGAAATGTCGGGCAAAAAACGGCTAATGATTTAGCGGGCAAATTTGAGAATATAGATGTATTAGCCGCAGCTACTTTTGAGGATATGGAAATGATTAGGGATATTGGTCCAGTTGTTGCAAAGTCAATCGTTGAATGGTTTGACGATAAAGGAAATATTGATTTCTTGAATAAGTTGAAGGAAAGAAAAGTTTGGTATACAAATAACGAAAAAAGAGGTAATAAATTATCAGGCTTGAAATTTGTTTTAACAGGAACATTGCCAACCCTGAAAAGAGGGGATGTGGAAAATAAAATAATGGAATTAGGGGGAGAATTTTCTTCAAGTGTTTCTAGTAAGACAGACTATGTTGTGGCAGGAGAAAATCCAGGCTCAAAATATGATAAAGCGAAAGAATTGGGAGTGAAAATATTAACCGAAGAAGATTTTCTAAAATTAATCAAGAAATAATTATAATATGTCTTTTTGGAATCATATTAAAAAATTTGACTGGCTGCTTTCTGGCTCAGCTATTCTGCTCGCAGTTATGGGTTTGATTTCAATTTGGAGTTCAAGTGGGAGCGCTTTTACTAGTAGCGATTACAGTAATTTTTACAAACAGATTCTTTTCTTAATAGTTTCTATTTCAGCAATGATTGGAATGAGCTTTATTGACAACAGGACTATAAGGGAGAATCCTGTTGCGATGTTTCTTTTTTATTGTCTTTGTATAATTCTTTTAATCGGTGTCTTTTTTCTTCCAGAAATAAGAGGCATTAAGTCGTGGTATAAAATTGGATTTTTTTCTTTTGATCCGATTGAACCAACAAAACTAATCTTAGTATTAATCTTGGCCAAATATTTTTCCAGTCGGCACGTTGAGCTTTATAAACTAAAGCATATTTTATATTCAGGTATTTACGTCGGGATACCAGCACTGTTAATTTTTCTTCATCCAGAGTTTGGATCGGTTGCAATCATCCTTACTGTTTGGCTCTCTATACTTCTCATTTCTGGTATTCGTGTCCGTCATTTTATTCTGATTCTTTTGGCATTTTCCGTGACAATGACCTTAGGATGGAATACTATTTTAAAGGATTACCAAAAGGAGCGATTACTAGGATTTGTAACCCCGCACGAAGATCCGCTAGGTCGTAATTGGAATCAGAATCAAGCTAAGATAAGCGTTGGTGCTGGTGGATTTTTGGGAGAGGGAATAGGCAATGGATCTCAGACTCAGTATGGCTTCTTGCCAGAACCGCACACCGATTTTATATTTTCTGCTATTGCCGAAGAGATGGGTTTTGTCGGAGTATTCATTGTTCTTGGCTTATTTATGCTGTTTTTTGCGAGAATACTCCAAATAGCTCTTAAGGCGCATTCTAATTTTTGCCGTTTATTTGCATCGGGAATAGCAATCTCAATTTTTGCTCAAATGTTTATAAATATAGGAATGAATCTCGGTCTTTTGCCCGTTATTGGCATCCCATTACCAATGGTAAGCTATGGAGGAAGCAACCTTTTGTTTAGTTTTATTGCGATTGGAATATTACAAAATATGTACATAACCGAATCCTAATTACTTATTCCTGTCATTCCCATTATCTTTTTGTCATTGCGAGAAGCGAAGCGACGAAGCAATCTATCCTTTTGCTTTGCCTCGCCGTAGCTTTAGCGAAGGAGGGTCATTCCCGAAAAGTCGGGAATCTCATAAGATGTTCCGTTTGCCGAAAGGCAAACATACAAAGCACTAATTACCAGTTACTAATTACTAATTATTTTATCTCGCCGTAGCCTTGGCGAAGGCGGACAAAGTACTAGTTACAAGTTACTAACCCCTAAAGCTTTACTAGTTACGAATTACTAACTTCTAATTGAATTGTGGATTATTGGACTTGCAAAAAAATAGAAAATTTGCTCGTATTGACATTTATTTGCATTTTTGATATAGTATTCTTAATTTGTAAGCATGTTTAGGATTAGTAAGAGAGTTAATTTATTAATATTATCTTGACTAAGATAAATTTTTGTCGTTTCTAATCTTATATCCAACCCCAATAATTAATTGAGGTATTTTTTGTTGTTAAGAATACCTAATTTTAGTTCTATTTAGAAAATATATGAAATATAAATTAAAAGATTTTTCAAAGAATAAGATTTCATATCCATTACCAAGCCTTATCTTTTTGCAACAAGAGAGCGGGAGACACTTATGGGAAGAAGAACTAAGAGATCTTTTTGCTGAGATTTCTCCTATTAAGGACTATACTGGTAAAGAATTTGAGCTTTATTTTACAGACTATAAGCTAGGTAAGCCAAACTATCCATGTGGATACGATGCTAAAGAAAACAATGATTCATTTGTTGCTCCTTTGAGAGTAAAAGTGAAGCTAATGAACTTAAAAACAAAAAAGAACCAAGAACAAGAAATTTTCTTTGGTAATTTTCCGCTTTTAACAGAAAGGGGAACCTTTGTTTTGAATGGAGTTGAAAGAGTTGTTATTTCACAGTTAATCCGATCTCCAGGAGTATTTTTCCCTTTGAATATTAACAAGGGAAGGAGATGTTTTGCTGCTAAATTAATTCCTAATAGAGGATCTTGGCTTGAATTTGAAACAGAAGCCAACGGCGCTATTATGGTAAAGGTTGATAGAAAAAGAAAAGTTCCATTTACAACATTGCTCAAAGCTCTTGGAGGATACTCAGACAATGACATTAAGGAAATGTTTACTGGTTATGACGATGGCGAAGTTGCATACATTTCTGAAAGTTTAAAAAGGGATCCAGCCAAAACTCAAGAAGAAGCTTTGCTAGAAGTTTATCAAAGATTGAGATCAGGAGAAATGGTAAATCCAGATTCTGCCAGAGAATTGATTTTTAATATGTTTTACAACTTTGATCGTTATGATTTATCAAAAGTTGGAAGATGGAAAATTTGGTCAAGAATTCCTGAGTTAAAACCTAAGAAAGATAGAGATGTTACCAAGGAAGATAGAATTCTTTCTATTGAAGATTTGGTCGCTATTATTAAGGAGGTAATCCGTTTGAATAGAGACCCTTATGCTAACCCAGATCAGATTGATCACTTGGGCAACAGAAGAGTAAGAACATTATCCGAGCTTTTATCTAATAAGCTTAGAGTTGGTTTATCCAGAATGGTCAGAATTGCTAAAGATAGAATGTCTACTCTTGAATTTGAGAACTTGACTCCAATGCAAATCGTAAACCCTAGGCCATTTACCGCTCAAGTAACTCAATTCTTTACTGCTAGTCAATTTTCGCAATTTATGGATAATGTCAATCCATTATCAGAGCTTGAACATAAGAGACGTTTAACAGCTACTGGCCCTGGAGGCTTGACCAGAGAAAGAGCAGGATTTGAGGTTAGAGATGTACAGCCATCTCACTATGGAAGAATCTGTCCGATAGAAACTCCAGAAGGACCAAACGTAGGTTTGGTTATGCACTTGGCGCTTTATTCAAGATTAAATCCTTATGGATTTTTAGAAACTCCATATTACAAAGTAGAAAAAGGCAAGGTAACTAAAGATATTTATTATTTAGATGCTAATGCCGAAGAAAGATACAATATCGCTGCTGCCAGTATTGCAATTGGAGACAATGGAAAAATATTAAACGAAAGGGTAGAGGCTAGAATTAAAGGAGAAGCAGGAGAAATTGAAAGAGAAAAAATTGATTTTGTTGATGTTAACCCTCAGCAGTTTTGTTCTGTCGCAACTTCTTTAATTCCATTCTTGCAGAATGATGATGCAAACAGAGCTCAGATGGGTTCAAATATGCAGAGGCAAGCCGTTCCATTGGTTCGTCCCGAAGCTCCTTTTGTTGGAACAGGAATGGAAGCTTATGTTGCCAGAGATTCTGGCCAAGTAACAATGGCCGAGGAGGCAGGAAAAGTTACTTACGTAGACGCAAGAGAGGTAAGAATAAAAGAAAAGAAATCGGGAGAAACAAAGGTTTATAAGCTAAGAAATTTTGATCGTACTAATCAATACACTTGTTTCCATCAGCGTGCAGTTGCTAATAAAGGAGATGAGGTAAAAAAGGGAGACATTTTGGCCGAAGGAGGATCTATTGCTGATGGAAAATTGAGTTTAGGAAGAAACCTGTTGGTATCATTTATTTCTTGGAGAGGTAATACTTTTGAAGATGCCATTGTTTTGTCTCAACGTTTAGTAAAAGAAGATTATTTCACTTCTATTCATATTGAAGATTTCTTCTGCGATGTCAGAGAAACAAAAATTGGACCAGAAGTTACTACTTCTGATATTCCAAATGTCGGTGAAGATAAATTAAGAGACTTGGACGAAGAAGGTGTAGTCAGAATTGGTGCCGAAGTCGGACCTAATGATATTTTAGTCGGAAAGATTTCTCCAAAAGGTGAAGCTGATTTAAGTGCAGAAGAAAGATTGCTTAGAGCCATCTTTGGTGAAAAAGCAAAAGAAGTTAAAGATACATCACTTCGTTTGGAGCATGGAAAGAGAGGAAGAATTACCGATATTAAAATATTCTCAAGGGCCGATGGTTATGCACTTGAACCAGGTGTTATAAAAAGAATTAGAGTTAGAATTTCTGAGGTTAGAAAAATTCAAGTGGGTGACAAATTAGCCGGACGTCATGGTAACAAGGGTATTATCGCTAAGATTTTACCCCCAGAAGAAATGCCATACCTAGAAGATGGAACCCCAGTTGATATTATTTTGAATCCATTATCAGTTGCATCAAGAATGAACTTGGGGCAAATCCTTGAGACTCATTTTGGCTTGGCTGCACAAAAAAATGGATACTTAGCTGCAACTCCGTCACTATCAGGAGCAAAAGAAGAGGATATTAGGGCTGAGCTTAAGAAGGCTGGATATCCAGAAGATGGAAAGCTGACTTTATTTGATCCTGAAACAGGTGATGCTTTCCCCGAAAAGATTACAGTCGGTTATATTTATATGCTTAAGCTGGCACATATGGTAGAAGATAAAATCCATATGCGTTCTATTGGGCCTTACTCATTAATTACTCAACAGCCATTAGGAGGAAAAGCTCAATTTGGAGGACAGAGATTTGGTGAGATGGAAGTTTGGGCACTTGAAGGTTATGGAGCAGCTTACACCCTTCAAGAAATGCTTACCATTAAATCCGACGATGTCTTGGGTAGAGCTGCTACTTACGAATCTATTTTAAAAGGTGAAAAAATTAAAAGTCCGAATATTCCTGCTGCATTTAATCTTTTACTTGCAGAATTAAAAGCTCTTTCTTTGAATATTATTATCAAAGGAAAAATTGAGGAAGAAGAATAATAAACAATAATACTAAAGAAGAACTATGTTTGTTTCCAATCTTGAATCTATTAAAATCAAATTGGCTTCCTCTGAAGAGATTTTGAACTGGTCTTTTGGTGAAGTCACAAAACCTGAGACTATTAATTATAGAACTCAGAGACCAGAGAAGGACGGTCTTTTCTGTGAAAAGATTTTCGGACCGACAAAAGATTACGAATGTTTCTGCGGAAAATATAAGAGGATTAGATATAAAGGAATTATTTGTGATCGTTGTGGTGTTGAAGTTACAAAATCATCAGTGAGAAGAGAGAGGATGGGGCATATTAAGTTGGCCAGCCCAGTATCTCACATTTGGTTTTTGAAAGGTATGCCATCTAGAATCGGTATGGTTTTAGGTTTGCCAGTGCATAAAGTAGAAGAAGTTATTTACTTTGTTTCTTATGTTATTACTAGAGTTGATGAAAATCTTAAAGCAAGCATTCTTGAAGAAATAGAAGACGAGCACAAATCAAAAGTAAAAGAAGCAAAAAAGAATATTGAAAATTCTAAAGATTCTGACAAGGTAAAAGAAAAGCATCTTACCGAAGCTTTATCAGACTTAAAAGATGCAAAGGATAAGGCAAAGCAAGAAGTTAATAGCATTAAGCCTTTACAAATCTTAACAGAACTTGAATACCATCGTTTATCACTTAAATACGGTGAGGTTTTTGATGCTGGAACAGGAGCAGAAATTATCAAAGATATTTTCAAAGGATTAGTATTAACAGATGAGATTAAAAAAATTGAAGCTCAATTAGATGGTAAAAAGTCTACCGAAGAAAAGAGAACAATCTTGAGAAGATTAAAACTCTTCAAAGAAATGTCTCAATCGGGAGTAAGGCCAGAATGGATGTTTATTGATGTCTTGCCAGTTTTGCCACCAGACTTAAGACCAATGGTTCAGCTTGATGGAGGAAGATATGCTTCATCTGATTTAAACGATTTGTACAGAAGAGTTATCAATAGAAATAACCGTTTAAAATACTTGCTTGAAATTAGTGCTCCTGAAGTTATTGTTAGAAATGAAAAGAGGATGTTACAAGAAGCAGTAGATGCTTTGATTGATAACAAAATGAGGAAGGGAACAACTACTCAGGCCAGTACTGGAGGCAGAAGATTGCTCAAGAGTTTGGCCGATATGCTTCAAGGAAAGCAGGGAAGATTTAGACAAAATTTGCTTGGAAAAAGAGTTGATTATTCTGGAAGAAGCGTAATTGTTGTTGGCTCTAACTTAAGTCTTGACCAATGTGGTGTTCCAAAACAAATGGCACTAGAATTATTTAAACCATTTGTCATTAAAAAAATACTTGAAAAAGAATTAGCTTATAACGTTAGAGGAGCTACTCGTCTGATAGAAGAAGAAGTGGATGAAGTTTGGGCGGCTTTGGAAGAAGTTGTAAAAGATAAAGTCGTTCTTTTGAACAGAGCTCCAACCCTTCACCGTCTAGGCGTTCAAGGTTTTCATCCTGTATTGATTGAAGGAGAAGCTATTCGTTTGCACCCGCTTGTTTGTACTGCTTTTAATGCTGACTTTGATGGAGATCAGATGGCTATTCACGTTCCATTGGGTGATGAAGCACAACAAGAAGCTAGAGAAAGGATGTTATCAGCAGTAAACTTATTACGTCCAGCAACAGGAGACCCAATTGCAATTCCAACCAAAGATATGGTTTTGGGTTGTTACTACCTAACAAAAATTGCCCCAGGAGCAAAAGGGGAAGGAAGAGCAATGGCTTCATTTGAGGATGCTATTATGGCTCACGACCAAAAGAAGATTGATCTGAGAGCTTTGATAAAAGTAAGACACGAAGGGGAATTTATAGAAACTAGTGTCGGTAGAATTTTCTTCAACGAAATTTTACCAGAAGGTTTTGAATATCAAAACGAAGTAATGGATTCTAAAAATGTTAAAAAAGCAATCAACAAGATCGTAGATTTGTATGGAAATGATGCTGCTATTACTTTGGATAAAATTAAAGCTTTAGGATTTAAGTATGCTACTCTTTCTGGAATTACTTGGGGTATGGGAGATTTAACAATTCCAAAAGAAAAGAAAGGTTTAATCGCTGAAGCAGAAAAGAAAATTACCGTTATTGAGGATTACTACGAAAAAGGTCTTCTATCAAAAGAAGAAAAAATTAATCAGGTTATTGAAGTTTGGAAAAGAGTTAAAAATGAAATTGAAAAGCTAGTTCCAAAATCAATTTCAAACGAAAGTCCAGTATTTTCAATCGTTGACTCTGGATCAAGAGGGTCTTGGTCTCAGCCAGTACAGATGTGTGGTATGAAAGGTCTTGTTGCAAGTCCATCAGGTCGTGTTATTGAACTTCCAATTAAGAGTTGTTTTAAGGAAGGATTTGATGTACTTGAATATTTCATTTCTACTCATGGTGCCAGAAAAGGTACTGCCGATACTGCTCTTAGAACTTCAACTTCTGGATATCTTACAAGAAGGTTGGTAGATGTTGCACATGATGTTATAATTAGCGATGATGATTGTGGTGACACAACAGGAATCGTAATGTACCGAAGCGATGCCGAAGAGGTTAATCAAGACTTTGTTCATAAACTATTTGGCAGAGTTTGCATGGAAAACATTAAGGACAGTGAAAACGGAGAGGTGATTGTAAAAAATGGAGAATACATTACTTTGAAAGCTGCTCAAAGAATCAAAGAATTAAACATTGAAAGTGTTAAGGTAAGATCTCCGCTATCCTGTAAATGTATTCGTGGAGTTTGTAAAAAATGTTATGGCCTTGATCTTGGCTGGAAGAAAATTATTGATTTGGGCGAAGCAGTCGGTGTTATTGCTGCTCAAGTTATTGGTGAGCCAGGAACACAGCTAACCATGAGAACTTTCCATACTGGAGGTGTGGCAGGTGAAGCTGATATTACTCGTGGTCTTCCAAGAGTTGAAGAAGTCTTTGAAAGAAGGGCTCCAAAAGGAGAAGCAGAGATGGCTACTAAAGATGGAAAAATCATTGAAATTGATGAAAAGGCAGGTAAGATAAAAATGATTCCAATTAAAGGTGGCAAAGAAGCTGATAAAGATGACGCAATTGAATACGAGGTTCCTCTTAATACAGAGATACTTGTCAAGAAAGATGACATTGTGAAAAAAGGACAAGTCTTGTGTGCTGGATCTCTTGATTTGAAGAAACTATTCAAATTAATGGGAGAAGAGGCAACAAGGAACTATATCATCAAAGAAATCCAAAAGGTTTATGTTTCTCAAGGTGTATCAATTCACGACAAGCATGTTGAGATTATCGTAAAACAAATGTTCTCTAGGATTAAGATTAAAGACCCAGGAGATAGTTTCTTTAGCGAAGAAGAAATAATTTCAAAAGCTCGTCTTTTGGAAGAGAATGAAAAATTAGAAAAGGAAGGTAAGAAACCAATAATTGGAGAGGTAATCATTCTTGGTATTTCAAAAGTTGCATTAAATACAGATAGTTTCTTATCAGCTGCATCATTCCAAGAAACATCAAGGATTTTGATTGAATCATCACTAAGGGGAGAAGAGGATAAGCTTCGTGGATTAAAAGAAAATGTTATTTTAGGAAAGCTTGTTCCAATCGGAACTGGATATGATAAAAATAAAAAAATTAAGTAAAAATCTTTCTCTAAGCTATGAAAAAAAAGAAGGCAAAAATAATAGCCGTTAAAACCGCTAGATCTTCTAAAAGAGCACAAAGAGAGAAAAGAGTTAGGAGAGATTTCCCCTTGATTAATATTAGTCTTTCGGAAAAGACAAAGAGATACCTTTGGGCCTCTTTGTCTTTTCTATTGGGATTAATCTTAATCTTCTCATTCTTTGATATGTCGGGACAGGTTGGGAAAATAGTAAAAGACGTTTTTAGATTTTTTATTGGTAATGTTTTTTACATCGCTCCATTGATACTTTTCTTTTTGGGTTATATTTTTTTAAAGGATGACGAGTCTTATTTTGAAAATAAAAAATTATTATTAATTGCCGACGGAACTCTTCTTTTGTCAGTAATGGGACTGTTCAGTCTTTATGATTTTTCTCGTGACCCATCAATGAAGGATGCTTTTGTTTGGAATTTTTCTGGGTCTGGAGGATGGATCGGGTATTTGCTTAGCTGGCCCGCCTTAAAAGGTTTTGATTTTTGGGTTTCGTTTTCAATATTTTTCCTTGTATTTTGTATTTCTTGCATTGTTATCGGAAATCCATTGTTTAAAAAATGGATGGAATTAAGAGCTCAATACGAAGATGATGAGGAAGATGAAGATGGAGAAGTTGAGGAAATTAAAGAGAAAGAAAAAAAGCCAGCAACAGCTTCATTAAAAGACATAGGAAAGCTAACAAAAGAAAAACTAGCAGGAGGATTTGAAATATTAAAAAAGAAGGGAGATGCTACAGGCGCATTGCCAGCAATGGAGAAGAAAGAGGGCAAGGCATTTGAAGAAAGAAAGCTAGAAAATGAAGCTTATAAATATCCTCCGATAGAATTGCTTTCCAAAAAAACTAGTACTGCCGAAGGAGGAGACATTGCTTATAATTCCGCAATGATCAAAAAGACTCTTTATGATTTTCAAATTCCAGTTGAGATGGACGAAGTAAATGTTGGCCCTACTGTTACTCAATATACATTAAAGCCAGCCGAAGGAATTAGATTGTCAAAAATTACAGCGCTTCAACAAGATTTAGCCTTGGCTCTTGCAAGTCAGACTATCAGGATTGAAGCTCCAGTTCCTGGGCGTTCACTTGTGGGAATTGAAGTTCCAAATAAAAAGCGAGCAACCATTGGATTGCGTGAGGTTTTTGATGTTCCAGAATTTCAACAATCTCCAGCATCTTTGTTAATGTCTCTTGGAAAAGATGTCCGTGGTATTCCAGCCTTTGCCGATCTTTCAGAAATGCCTCATATGCTAATTGGAGGAACAACTGGTTCAGGAAAAACAATTTGTCTAAACACTATTATTCTAAGTTTGCTTTTTAGAAACAGTCCTGCTGAAATGAAAATGATTTTGATTGATCCTAAGAGAGTAGAATTTCCGGTTTATACCAATTTGGGACATTTGCTTTGTCCAGTTATTTATGATGCTCAGCAAACACTAGTTGCTTTGAAATGGTTAGTAGGGGAAATGGAAAGGAGGTTTATCGTGATGGCCGAGTCAAAAAGCAGAGACATTGGAAGTTACAATAATAAGATGGAAAAGAAGGGCGAAGACAAAATGCCTTACATTGTCTTGATTATTGATGAATTGGCAGATCTAATGAGTACAAAAGGTAAGGAAATTGAGTCATATATCGTCCGCTTAGCCCAAATGTCAAGAGCAACGGGTATTCATCTCATTCTTGCTACTCAGAGGCCGTCTGTGGAGGTTTTGACCGGTTTAATTAAAGCAAATATCCCCACAAGAATTGCCCTTAAAGTTGGGTCACTCATTGATTCTAGAACTATTCTTGATTCTTCAGGTGCAGAAAAACTACTAGGAAAAGGTGATATGTTATTGCTTTCAAAAGAATACAGCAAACCAAGAAGAATCCAGAGTCCATACATTTCTGAATTGGAATTGAAAAAGGTTATTACTTGGATAACCGACAATAATAATATGGTTGGTCCTCAAACAGGAACAGAGGATAGCGAAGAAGGATATATTCATGTTGAAGGAGGGGAAGAAGAAAACAGTCTAACGGGAGAGTTAACAAAAGCAATGGAAACCCCAGAAGCTCAAATGGATAGTTTTTATTCCAAAGAAGATCCTCTTTACGAAGAAGCTAAAAGAATGATTATTACTTCAAAAAAGGCTTCAACATCAATGCTCCAAAGACGTCTCGGTGTTGGTTATGCTCGTGCCGCAAGACTTATTGATATTTTAGAAGAGAGAGGAGTGGTTGGTCCTCCTGATGGTGCAAAGCCAAGAGAGGTTTTGATGAAAGGAGATGACGAAGACTAAAAGCTAAAACTAAAGCCCGCTAAAAAGCGGGCTTTTCAGTACAAAACCATTGCACTAATTACTATATTGTTTGCGAAGCAAACTTCAATGTACTAATTACTAGTTCCTGATTACTAATTACTATATTGTTTGCGAAGCAAACTTCAATGTACTAATTACTAGTTACTAATTACTGATTACTAATCTACATTGTTTGCGAAGCAAACTTCAATGTACTAATTACTAGTTACTGATTACTAATTATTACATCGTTTAATACACTAGCTATTGGAAAAAAATTAGGGTATAATTACTCTATATTTATATTTAATTAAACAACAATATGGCTAAGAAAAAAATAGCAGCTAAAGAAAAAATAAACTTAGAAGAAGCAATTTCAGAGATCAAAGAACGGTTTGGAGAAGGTGCAATAATGAAGCTAAAAGATGCTCAAAAAGTAAACGTAGACGTTGTTCCTACCGGATCCTTATCTCTTGATCTTGCCTTGGGAGTTATGGGAATTCCTCGTGGAAGGATCATTGAAATCTATGGAGGAGAGAGTTCGGGAAAAACGACTATATCGTTAAGTATTGTTGCCGAATCCCAGAAAAAGGGTGGTGTTACTGCCTTCATTGATGCTGAACATGCACTAGACCCAGACTATGCCAAAAGAATCGGCGTAAACGTAGATGATTTGCTTATTTCTCAACCAGATTCTGCTGAACAAGGATTGCAAATAGTTGAAAGCCTTGTGAGATCAGGAGAAGTTGATGTAATCGTCGTTGACTCTGTTGCAGCTCTAGTTCCAAAAGCAGAAGTGGCAGGGGAAATGGGTGAATTACAAATTGGTCTTCAGGCTAGATTAATGTCTCAAGCACTTAGAAAATTATCTAGTATTGTTGCGAAGACAAAAACAATTGTTATTTTTATTAATCAAACTAGAATGAAAGTCGGAATACTTTTTGGAAATCCAGAAACAACTCCGGGGGGTCTTGCTCTAAAATTTTATAGTTCAGTTCGTCTTGAACTTAGGCGTATTGCTCAAATCAAGCAAGGAGATGCAATAATTGGATCAAGGGTAAGGGCTAAAGTTGTAAAAAATAAAGTAGCCGCACCATTTAAAACAGCGGAATTTGATATTTATTACAATGAGGGTATTTCAAAATATTCAGAATTAATTGCTCTTGCAATTAAAGAGGGAATAATAAAAAAATCAGGATCTTTCTTTGCTTATGGCGATGAAAAGCTTGGACAGGGAATGGAAAAATCCAAAGAAACATTAAGGGATAATCCAAAAATGTACGAAGAAATAAAAACCCAAGTATTAAAGAAAGTAGAAGATGGAGGAATGAGCTTTGACCCAGTTCCAGCCGGAGAAACCGAGGAAGAAGAATAAAAAGAAGTGAAACAAAAAACAGGCCAAATGGCCTGTTTTATTATCTTGAAACAAATGGCACTAAGGCAAGTAGTCTAGCTCTTTTTACAGCTTGAGCCAATTCTCTCTGATGCTTTGCACAAAGTCCAGTTTTCTTTTTTCCTTTAATTTTAGATGATTTTGAAATAAATTTTTCTAATAGTTCGGTATTATGAAAATCTATTTCAATAATATTTTTTTTACAAAAATAACAAAACATAATTTTTTATATATAATTTAATTTCAAATTCTCAAACAAATAAGATTAGGGGAAATGATTTCTAGAATGGAATATCCTTTATATCAATTTCTTCTCCATCTTCAATTATTGGAATATCTTCATCAATTTCTTCTGATGGAGCTTTTTTATTCTTTGCTGGAGAGTCAAACGATTTTCCAATATTGTCGCCAAAATTAGATATTCCAGCTGATTTTGGACCAAGCTGCATTGCTTCTCCTACAATTTCAGTTGTGGTTCGTTTATTTCCACTTTTATCTTCCCAGCTTCTATTTTGAAGTCGTCCTTCTATAAGAACCAAGGCTCCTTTGGCTAAGAATTGAGCAGCAATTTCTGCTTGTCTTGCCCATAACACTACACGATGGAATTGAGAATCTTCTTTCTTCTGCCCCGAAGCATCTTTATATACTCTATTTGTTGCGAGTGAAAAACTACACACACTTTGCCCTGATGGGGTTCTTTTGAGCTCTATATCAGAAGCGACTCTGCCTAATAAGAAAACTTTATTTAAATTCATACGTGTTTTTTATTTGAATTATTCTTGATCTAATAATTCATCCAATTCTTCTAATTGGACTTTTTTCTTAACTTCTACGGTTGGCTCTTCAGCCTTTGTTTCTTCTACTTCGCCATTAGCTATTGCACTCTTAGCCGCTTCTTCTTCATTAGCTCTTTCAGTTTTGTTGCTAGATGGCCTTTCTCTTTTAGCCTTTAGCTCTTCTTTTCTAATGATTAAATGACGGATAATATTTTTTTCAGCTTTTATAGCTTTTTCTACCGCATCTAGAATTTCCTTTTTATTAGTAATTCCTTCTGCCGGGGAGAAGTTGAAGTAAACAAGCCAAGCTTCAGTTTCCTTTTGGATTGAATATGCGAGCTTTTTCTTATCAATAATTTTCTCGCTAATGGCCTTGCCATACTTTTCAACTTTGCTTTCGATTCCGGCAATCACGGCGATTGCTTCCTCTTGAGAAAGTCTTGTTGATACTAACAGATTTATTTCGTAAAAAGACATTTTCTTTCTTTACATTAATTATACTTCAAAACGTTTCCGAAGGCATGGACGTTTGAATTAGATATAATATAACAAGTTTTTGCAGTCAGGTCAAGCTTTAAAAAAATTGCAAATTTAATCTAATTTAATATAATAAATTCTTTGCTTTCTTTGATTTATCTGATAAAATCAATGTTATAAGAATTATTTTTAATTTATGAACATTAAATTCAAAAAGGGATTCACTTTGATTGAGATATTAGTTTCTGTGGCAATTATTGCCATACTAGCAGGAATTACAATGATTAATTTCAAAGAGCCTCAGGACAAGGCTAAGTTGGCGAAAGTAAAATCAGATTGGGCAGTAATGGAGGGTAAATACATTGAGAAATTAATTGGAAAATGGTCCTTAGATGGGGGTAGCGGAACAATCGCTATTGATAGTACGGATTTTAAAAACAACGGAACCCTCCACAACTCTCCTACGTGGAAAGATTCAAAATCTTGTGTTTCTGGGCAATGCTTAGAGTTTAATGGAACCGATCAATACGTTGCAACTAGCAGTGCTCCTATTAATCTTATTTCAGGAGTCAAGGCAAAATCAATTTCAGCTTGGATATATCCAAATAGTCTAAATCCAGGAGGGGTAATTGCAGGAATTAACAATACGGCTGGAAGTGCACAGAGCTTTATTCTCGCTGTATCAGTATCTAGTGGAACTACTTATCTTTTTACTGATGGAATCAATTCAAATAATAATATTTCAATTTCAGGAGCAGAGATTCCTCTTGCTACTGTTTGGAGTCACATAGTTTTCACTTTTGATGGAATTAGTAATTGGAAATATTACTTAAATGGATCTCTTGTAAAATCAGGAACATTTGCAACGACAATAAATACTGTTCCAAATAATATTACCATTGGACGCAGGATGGATGGTACTAATTCTGCATATTGGCCAGGATTGATTGATGAAGTTGCTATCTATTCCGAGGCTGTTACTTTTGCACAAGTAAAATCGGACTATGTTGCAGGACTAAATCAGCTTTTAGAAAAAAAAGAAATCAGTCAAACCGATTATAATGCGAGGATTTCAGCATTGGGTAAAAATAATTTAGCAGAAAAATAAAATGAGCATATTCAAAGCGTACGATGTAAGAGGTATTTATCCCGAAGAAGTAAATGAAGATTGGGCATATAAAATTGGACAAGCTTTTGCCGTTTTTATTCAAAAAGAATTAGGGCATAGTGATGTAAAAATAGTTTTAGCACGAGACAATAGAGTGTCTTCTCAAAGTCTTTATGCAGAAGTTGAAAAAGGGCTTTTAGACCAAGGTATAGATGTTGTAAAAGTTGGGCTTGCTTCAACTCCAATGTTTTATTTTGCGGTAGCGAATTATGGTTTTGATGGAGGAATAAGTGTGACGGCTAGTCATAATGGAAAAGAATACAACGGATTTAAAATCGTAAGAGGAGGAGCTATTCCGATTGGAGAAGATAGCGGACTGAAAGAAATAGAGGAATTAGCGAATGCTAGTTTTATAAATTCAGAAAAAAAAGGACAATCACAAGAAAAAGAAATACTTAATGACTATATAAAAAAAAATGAAATTATAAGCGATTATCCATTCAAGGTATTTATTGATACTGCCAATGGCATTGCTGGACTTCCGGCTAGTAAAATACTCAATAGAGATAATTTTATTAGCATCTTCGGAGAATTAGATGGTAGTTTTCCTAATCATGATCCAAATCCTCTCAAAGAGGGAAGTCTTGATGTATTATGTAGTAAAATCGTTGATTCTAAGGGCGACCTAGGGATAGCTTTTGATGGCGATGGGGATAGGGTATTTTTTATAGACGAAAAAGGAAAGCTAATTCCTTCTGATCTAACTTTAGCTCTCGTTTCAGAATCCTTGCTTAAAGAGAATAAGGGTATAAAAATTTTGTATGATATCCGTTGTAGCAATATTGTAAAAGAAACAATTGAGTCAAATGGGGGGATTGCAGTTATGAGTAGGGTTGGACATGCTTTTATAAAAGAGACAATGAGGGAACAGGATATATTCTTTGGAGGAGAATACTCGGGTCACTTTTATTCTAAAGAGGATTATTATGCTGAAAATCCATTTTTAGTTATTTCAATTATTTTAGGCGAAATGAAAAGACAAGAAAAGCCTTTGTCGGAAATAATAAAAAAATACAAAAAATATTTTCATTCTGGTGAGATAAATTTTAAGGTTGAGAACAAGGAAAATAAAATTAATGAAATAAAAGAAAAGTATAACAGCGGAAAAATTTCTCTATTAGATGGCGTACGAATTGATTTTGAAAAATGGTGGCTTTCTCTCCGATCGTCAAATACCGAACCATTGCTTAGATTAATTGTTGAAGCGGAGACTGAGGAATTGTTGCAGCAAATGATTGCAGAAATAACTGAAATAATAACAAAATAAAAAACAAGGCAAAAGCCTTGTTTTTACTATTTTAATCCCATATTTGCACGAACAATTTTCATTGTTTTTTCCGCCATTATTCTTGCCTTGCTTGCTCCTTTTTCCAATTCCCCCCAAACATAATCAGGATTATTTCCATATTCCTTCTTTTTCTCTCTAATCGGCCTCAAGCTTTCTATTAATAATTCAGCTGTTGCAGATTTAAAATCGCCATATCCTTTTCCAGCAAATTCATTTTCAATTTCTTGAATTGGCTTGTTTGAAAAAATAGAATAAATCGTCAACAGATTAGAAATACCTTTTTTATTCTCTAAATCAAATTTTATTTCTTTGCCCGAATCAGTGGTTGCAGACATTAGTTTTTCCATTATTGAATCTGGATCTTCAAAAAGGCTAATACTTCCTTTTCCGTTGTCGCTCTTGCTCATCTTTTTCTCTGGATCTGAAAGTGACATTATCGTTGCTCCCTGAGTTGGTATCATTGGATCAGGAATTACAAATGTTTTTCCGTATTTATTATTAAATCTTTCAGCGGTATCACGAGCTAGTTCTAGATGTTGTTTTTGATCCTTTCCGATTGGAACAACCTGTGCATTATAGAGCAATATATCAGCTGCCATAAGAATAGGGTAATTAAGGAGTCCAGCATTAACACTTTCCTTATGCTTTATAGACTTATCTTTAAATTGCGTCATTCGTTGCAGTTCTCCAACAGGAATTGTTGTTCCAAGCAGCCATGCTAATTCGGCATGTTCTTTTACCTGAGATTGGACAAAGTATGTGCATTTGTCAGGATTAATTCCAGCAGCAAGATATGTTGCTGCTAAATCAAAAATATTACTCTGAAGATTTTTTGATTCATACGGTGTGGTAATAGCATGCCAATCAACGACACAAAAAATACAATCATCTTTTTCTTGTATTTCTACCCATTGTTTTAGTGATCCGATATAATTTCCGATATGGATATCTCCAGTTGGTCTTATTCCGCTAAATATTTTCATACAGCTAAAATATAATTATTTATATTTTTTATATTAACACAAATTAACAAAAAAAGAAGCCAGTGCCTTTTGTCATTGGCTTTGAATCAAATAGAGAATAGTGGTATAATTTAATCAAAATTAAGGACTAATATGGTAATGAACAGACGTGCATTCACCCTAATTGAATTGTTGGTAATCATCGCTATTGTCGGCATTCTCGCCGGCATTCTTATTGTCTCCATGACCGGTGCCACGGGTAATGCCTATGACGCTAGACGCAAAGCAGACATCGCCAATCTCTATTCTAGTATTGTAGCCAAAGGA
>Ga0265297_10000421_pt1 | contig 129341 bp, 111 predicted proteins | sample Munlanlwell13791_FD_192502 | JGI IMG/M metagenome (GOLD analysis project Ga0265297, IMG submission 192502) | Leachate microbial communities from a municipal landfill in Southern Ontario, Canada - Leachate well 137-91 | ecosystem: Engineered > Solid waste > Landfill > Unclassified | place...
CATACGTTCGTCCATAACCGAACTCTCCTTCCATGGCATTCCGGCCTCCTTCTCCTGCTGCATCAGGAGAAAAAGTGTAACCCATGTGTCCGGTACAAAACGTCACCTATGTGTCAGAACGTTCAAACCACTTAGCAACCACCCATCAAAAAGTTGGGCAGTTTTTGGCGGGGTGGTTGGGCAATTTGCTCTCAAACTTGCCTATCATGCAGTGGACTATAACAAAGACAGACGTTGCTCTTGATCAGTTGGACTGGTCCATCAGATTGTTGATAGACTATAAATCATATCCATCTTCCATAACTCTTGCTGGCGCGGCAGAAGAGGTTTTAGGTAAAAATCTCTCGGAAGAAAGCGCAATTGATATACTCAAGCCTCACATTGACGTAGTATTTGATCCTCTCTTTGAAAAAGAAGATCGGGATAAACTGCTCAATAAAACAAAAAACGCATTTAAACACTGGTCGTTTACAGAAGACGCCCTTGAAATCGACATAGAAAGCGAAACACTTCAGTACATCTTTAGGGCTATGTATAATCTTTTCGTTTATAATCACAGCATATCGAGTGAAACGCCAAGATTTTTGAAATGGCTTAAAACAAATCGACCGGAATTGTGGCGAGATGATTTTGATAAAATGCTCGCGTTTAAGTGATCAGTCGGTAGCACCGAATTACTTCATCTTCCTCCTTCAAACTTCCCCATAGCAGCACGAGCCAGAACCTTTTTACCAGTACACGGCAATCGATGACTGCACTCGCATCAGGGTTCTGAAGATTTATGACAAGCACAATCAGGCCACGGCCATTGCATTTATGAAAGAGGTCATAGATCGCTTGCCTTTCCGAATACTCGTTGTTCAAACGGATAATGGCTCCGAGTTCCAATCTCACTTCCACTGGTTCTTAAGGGATATGGATATCCAGCATGCCTACATTAAGCCACGGACACCCAGATTAAATGGAAAGGTCGAGCGATCTCATCGCATTGATAATCAGGAGTTCTATCAACTCCTCGATAAAGAAGGCATCTCGGATAACATCATTCTCTATAACGAGAAGCTTCGTGAATGGGAGGATTACTACAATCTCCATCGACCCCATGGCGCCCTATCTGGACAGACGCCTTACGAGAGATTAAAACTCAAAACGGGACCCGCCATGTAACCCGTCTGTTTGGACTCTACACGGGGGTGCAAATGCACCCCTTTTTTATTGGTCTTGGGGTTGTAAGGGTTTTACCTGCGACGAAGTCCTCCGAAGCTGCACAGCAGCGTAGGAGGAAGCCACAAAGCCCTGTTAAATCAGCTCAAATCTTGGTATCAATCCGAAATCAACAGGCCTTAGCTACTGCAGCCTCAATATAAATACCAATTATATAATATATACCGATATATCGGTATTTTAACTTGTTCTTTACCTATATATCGGTATAATTGCGCCATGTCTAAAGCCAGTCATTCTCAAAGGGCCCTTCCCTTGTTGCTCTCCGAACAGCTTCACAAGCTGGGGCGGAGCGTTGCCGTTGCGCGCAAACGTCGCCGCATTTCCTTGGACAGCATGGCCGAACGAATGATGGTGAGCCGCAGCACGGTTCAACGTCTCGAGAAAGGAGATGCCACGATCTCTCTCGGTATCCTTGCGACGGCATTATGGGTTCTTGGCTTGCACACTCGAATTTCCGATCTAATGCCTCCCGAAAAGGATCTCATTGGTATACAAGAAGACATTCGCCATTTGCCCCGCGCGGTGCGCAAGCGCACGTCCAAAAAGGCGCAAAAGGCAGATGATGATCTGGACTTCTGAGGACAAACATGGCTCAGACTTACGTTTATATTTATCTTTCTGAAGGTCCGGTTCCCGTTGGCATTCTAGAAATGCAAGGCGAAGGACGTGTGGCGACGGCGCGTTTTCAATATGGACGTCGATATCTCGAACGCGATGATGCCTTGGCGCTCGATCCTGTTCAATTACCGCTACATGACGCGACTGAAACCCGTCCCTACATAGCCCCTGAAGGCTTTGCGCTCTTTAACGGCATTCGCGATGCGGCTCCCGATGGATGGGGACGGCATCTTATGGATCGCGCAGCCGGAGCGCGCCCGTTGACGGAATTCGACTACCTCGTCGCCACCGGAGATGATCGCGTCGGCGCTCTTGCGTTCGGCCCCGATCTCACAGGCCCGCAGCGCGTCGCCCCATGGAACAACAAGGACGTTTCTTTGGATGGCGAAACCCTCGATCTTACAGAAATGCTAGAGGCCGTTCGCGAATTGGACTCTGCGGATGAGCTGCCGCCAGAACATCGCCGTTTCTTGGCAAGAGGATCCTCGCTCGGCGGCGCACGCCCCAAAGCTTCAACAGAATATAACGGCAAAATGTGGATCGCCAAGTTTGGACGCAATGATGATCGTCGTCCCATGTGCCGCGAAGAGTACGCGACCATGATGTTGGCAAAGCGTATAGGCCTTAATGTTCCGGAAGTTCGTCTTGAAAAAGTATTGGGTCAAGACGTTTATTTGATCGAACGCTTTGACCGCTCACACGGGCAAAACGGCGTTCAACGCACGCCCTTTATCTGCGGCCTTACGATTATTGGCGCGCATGAGGCTGAATTCAGCCGGTATAGCTATCGCAATCTGGCCGACCAATTGCGGGTTTTTGGATCTTCCCCGCGCGAAGATGCGAAAGAGCTATGGCAACGCATGGTATTCAATATCCTTTGCAACAATACCGACGATCACCTGCGAAACCACGGATTCTTGTGGGATGGCAAGGGCTGGCGTCTCTCCCCCGCTTATGACGTCGTGCCCTTCCCTCAAGTCGCCACGGAACGAGACCTCGCCATAGGTGTAGGCACCGAGGGCCGCAAAGCCACACTGAAGAATGCACTTAGTGATGCCGAAAGCTTTGGCCTTTCGAAAAACGAAGCCGCCAATCTGGCCACAACAATACGCAATAAGGTCAAAACCGAATGGGAAAAGACCTTCCGCGTGAGCAGCATCGCAACAGCCGACATAGAGCGCTTGCGTTCCTGCTTTATAGCTTGTGATGAGAAGATTGATACTTTTGATTAACGATCAAACCAAACATCATAGCTTTCTTGTGTGTGACTTTGTGTGTGACCCGTGTATGAAAAAGGGCCTATTCAGGCCAAATTGTCGTTGGCGATAGTCTTATTCTTCAACATCTTGGAAGGCGCCAGAACCCCTGGGGGACTGGGGGTCGCAAGTTCAAATCTTGTTGCCCCGACCAATAATAAAGGGGGCTTTGGCCCCCTTTATTATTGGTCATGACAATGGGTTTTACCTGCGAAGCAGGTTCACAATTTTTAGGAGCGCCAAGCCCAAAAGGCGATGGCGCAACTAAAAAATTGCCACTTTGCGAGCCGCGCCGAGCGCAGCGAAGGCGGGCGCTGCAAAGTAATTCCTGTTGCCCCGACCAATTTATCAACCACTTAGCGAACGCCCATCGAAAAGTTGGGCAGTTTTTGGCAGGTCGGTTGGGCAATCAATCCTCCGTTTGCTTGAATTTTTCTCGAAATTGAATATATTTTCACCACCTCAAAAATGGGGAAGAAAGAGAGGGACTAATGTCCCAATTTTTGTCTCCACCATCTGAGCACCGTTTTGGTAGATAGAAGCGGCGATTTGGCCTAAGGGAAAAAAATCACGGGCAATGCTAAATCGAATGTCCAATTAATTTCTCATCTGCGGATGCAGAGGGGATGTTTAATTGGAGTTCAGCCAAAAGCGATCTACCGTTTTGGTTTTACGATTCAAAATAAGGCAGGTGACAACGGCCAGATCCGAACATTCAAATAGGCCCCTAAAAAGGACACCCTATATCAGATGTTTGCTGCGAAGGTTGTCACCGCTCCTTATCCACCCTCCTCAAATTTCCCCATCGCCGCACGAGCAAGAACCTTTTGGTTTGCCTGTCTTGCATAATACGCTGCCATATCATCAGAACGATGTCCGGTGATGGATTTGATTTGCTCAGTAGAGCATCCAGCCTCGGCAAGCCTCACAGCAGCGGTTTTGCGTAAGCCATGAAAGACAAGATCATCCGGCAATCCTGCTTTTCTCACAGCGTCTTTAAATTTATGTTTAAAATGGTCAGTCTTGAAGCCTGAAAAGGCTCGAAACTGCCCAACCTCTTTGATTTATATAAGCTGTCACATATCTGGGGGATTGGGGGTCGCAAGTTCACCAAATGCTCCAGTGGAGCGTTTGGCGCGTAGCGAGGCGAGAGCGGAGTGAAGTCCGAGGCTTGCCGAGAATAAAAACGTGCAGCAAGCATGTTTTTACAATTCTTGTTTTCCCGACCAATAAACAACAAAGTCCTTAGAAACGCCACGACGCCTTTACTTGGCCAGAGTGGCTTGCGTAGCCGCTGCGGATGTCGCCATCGTATTCGACGCGAATTTTGAAATTGTCCGACGTCTTCAACGCTAAGGACAATCCTATTTGAGCCCCATCCGATGCCATTCGCGGCGTAGCGGTTGTAAATTTCACGCCGCCAAGCATTGCGTAAGTCGAAATGACTCCGCGGGACAAGTCATGCACCCAATTCAGTTTCACTTCGGGAGTTAACGTGCCGTAAGCCGTTTTCATTTCCGTAATTGCGCGCCCACCAAGCGTCGTGGTGAAGGTATTGAACGTCTGCGACCCGACCGATACATTGGCCGCCCCTGCCCCGCTTTCGGTATAACCGCTGTTATTGGTTATCACCGCCTGCAATCCCGCCAGTGGGGTCAGCGTAACGTTGTTGACGGTAAAATCATATCCGCCGTCGATCTTTCCTACATATTGCAGCCCGTCATAGGAAGCCGTGGCCTTTTCGTTTAGAAAGGCGATGGCGCGACTTTGATTATAGAGGTTATACGCGACGCCAAGCATGCCGTTGACAAAGGCTTTGTCGAAACGATGTGTCCCGTAGGCGGTAAGCTGAATGTCGTTCACGGACAGATGATCTCCCGCCAAGCCATCGATGCCGTTCGCGCTGCTGCGCACCCAGCCCAAAGAAAGCCCGACCGTCGTGTTCCGGCTTACCTGCACATCGGAACCAACCGTAAGACCATAATAATGTTGGCTGTAGCCGTCTGACGAAGAATCGGATTGGCGATCGGCGATGCCCCCGCTGATTTGTCCCCAGAATATGCCTGACTGATATTCGGAACCGGCAGACCGTCCGATGCTGCCTTTTTCGTTCTGGCTTAAAAGAAGATTTCTTTGATGCTGCGAAACAGCATCGGCAAGCTTATTAATGCCGAAGTTTGCGACAACAACTTGCGGCCCGAGTTGAGAGGGCGCCAATTGTTTGATTGCCGTTTGTTCCGCCGCCAGCGATTCCGCGCCAAGATCATCCAACGCCGTCAGTATCTGGGCAAAATCGGCATTGCCGTCAGCCTGAATTTGATCCAAGGCAGCCCCTACGTATGGAGCCGCCCCTCCGCCCTCTGCCTGCCCAAGTTCGGCGTAGGTATATCCCGCCCCCGAAAGCGTAACGATCAAATTATCATAACCACCTGAGACTTCCGTTGATACGGTTGTCCTAAAACCTGCCGCTGTCGCTGTAACTCCGCTATAGTCTGCGGTGCCGTCTGTACTCACAACGGTAAAGGTTTCGCCTAAGGTCAAAGGGCTGCCGTTGGACACGATGACGATCCTGCCATTTGTCATTGTGGCATTGCCGGATATCGTCAGGTTTCCATAAGTCGTCGAATCTGCGGCACCAATAGTCAGGCGCGCTGTTGATGCCTGAGTATAATTACCGGTAATGGTACGCACCAAATCGACTTGTATCCTCCCGTTGTTCGCAACGGTACCGGAGCCGGAACCGACAATGATATCTGAATCCAACAACTGAACAGCACCACTGTTGAAAGTCAGGTTGTCGACAGTAATTGTGCCACTGGTCAATGTGCCACCTGCACCCGTTATGATCAGATCCTGAGCGGCCTCTATATTGCCTTCGATTGTGCCGGTATTGGATATAGGATTCGTGATCGCATTATCACTGAAGATCGCATATACCCCGCCGCTGATCGTGCCCGAATTTGTGATCGTTCCGATGGTACCATAATTATCGATGCCATAGTTGGCGCCGCTGATCGTACCGGAATTGTTAAGAGTGGTGATTGTGCCATAATTTTCGATGCTATAATCGCCGCTGCTAAACGTACCCGTATTGGTAATCGTTGTGATCGTGCCTAAATTACTGATGTTATAGTCTGTGCCGCCGATTGTGCCCGTATTTGTGATCGTTCCGATGGTGCTGATGGTCTGATTATCGATAGCTATACCGGCACCGTTGGCGCCTATCGTGCCGCTGTTGTAGATCGAGCTGATGGTAATCGTCCCTACCCCGTTGCTGTCAATCTCGTTGATTGTGCCTGCGTTGTACATACCGTAGCTGGTACCGCTGATCGTGCCTTCGTTCGTGATCGCGTCAATAGTAGCGTTGGCATAATTATAGATGCCATAGCTGGCGCTGTTGGCACCGATTGCGCCATTGTTATACAACACGCTGATGCTGGCCGCCGCCGAGCCATCGCCGTTGACGATTGTATCAACTGTAGAATAGCTCCAAATGCCCGTGGTCGTTCCTGTGATCGTGCCCGTGTTTGTGATCGACCCGAGAACGGCTCCGGAACTGAATATGCCATGGTTGCCGGTTATCGTTCCGCTGTTGGTAATCGAAGTGATGTCCGCGCTGTTCGAAACGCCGACATCCACGCCGCTAATCGTCCCGCTATTATTAAGGGTACCGATAGTCCCGCCATTTTCGATAGCCTGACCCGCCGTAGCAGTAATTGTGCCCGCATTTGTGAGCGTTCCAATACTCGTATTGGTAATAATACCAAACGCGCTGCTGATCGTGTCGTTATTGGTAAGGGTGGTGATTGTGCCTGAATTATTATAAATGGCGATATCGGTGCCGCTGATCGTGTCATCATTGGTAAGCGTGGTGATCGCGCCATCATTGTAAATGCCTATGCCTAGGTTGCCGCCGCCGTTCTCACCATGGATCGTGCCTGTATTTGTAATTGTCCCGATACTGGCGTTGGCCTGATTATATATGCCCTCGGCAGCTCCATTAGCGCCGATCACGCTGGTGTTGTAAATCGAACTGATGCTGGCTGCCGTTGCTCCGTCGCCATTGATAATTGCGTCAATCGTGGTTGAGTTATAGACGCCATAGGCGGTTCCGCTGATCGTGCCCGTATTTGATATCTGACCCATGCCTGCGGTGGCTTGGTTATTCAGGCCAAAGTTTCCAGTAATTGTGCCGCTGTTTATAAATGTGCCAATGAGGGTGCCGGCATTGTTGATGCCATACGCGACGCCGGTTATATCGCCAGCATTGTCAAAGGTGGTGATTGTGCCTGAATTTAAAATGGCAAAATTGCCAGTAATTTCACCGTCAATGGTATTCGAAAGCGTGGTGATGGTAATCCCGCTCATAATACCGTAGCCGGTACTGCTTATGGTGCCGCTGTTCGTGATTGTGTTGACAGATCCTCCTCCGAGAAAAAGGCCGTCGCCGCCGTCAATTGTACCTGAATTGTCGATTGTACCAATATTGCCAACACTCCAGATGCCATCGCCCCCGCTAATTGTGCCGCTGTTGGTAATCGAGGTTATCGATGAAGAGGTCCAAATGCCGCTTCCGGTTTCTCCGTTAATTGTGCCGGTATTGGTAATGGGGCCTATAGTGCCAACATTCCAAATACCGTTTCCCTCTGCACCATTAATAGTTCCATCGTTGCCAAAAGCGCCAATGGTTCCCATGTTTCGAATACCGCCGGAAGAACCTTGAAAGCTTGCTCCGCTATTATTGGTAATCGTGTCGATGGTTCCCATATTGCTAAGGCCATAATCATATGGCGCGCTGGGAGTGCCCACAGCACTGTTGTTCGTAAGTATATTGCTGCCGCCAGGCGTCGTGGCAGATATAGCCGCCGAACCGGAGTTTCCCGTTAGCGCAGCATTTATTGTAAGGTTGCCGCCAGACCAAGAGACGCAGTCCGTTGAAACGGAGATTGTCGTATCGACCACCACTGCCGTACATGCCGCCGATGCAGGACCGGGCGCAACCGCGCCTATAGCCAAAGCCACCATGAAGGATCTGATCAGTAGGGATCGATGAAAAATGACTTTCATTTATTCTCCACCCTGAATGGAAATAATTCGCCCGCACTGCGGGCAAAAAGAGCGTCGATTCCTTTGCTTTGTTTTGCTATATCCCTGATTTGCTATATCCCTGAGGCACAAACTAAAATCTTTTCCCCAGTGTTTAACCCCTAATCTGAAATCATTAATCTTTGATGAAAAACCGTCTGATATCGATCATCCTGTTATTTGTCGTTACAGGCTGCGCCACAGGACAAGACGAAGCTTTGGCCCTCGTGCAAAATGCGGGTTGGCGGTGGGATGTTATGCCCGCCGGAAAATTCGATCTGGCTGTCGCAACGCCTGAACGACATGGAAAAACTTTATGGGTATATATCGAAGGAGATGGCCGTGCGTTTTTATCCCCCGACCAACCGTCATCAGATCCGACGCCTAGCGACCCAGTTGCCCTGCGCCTGGCTCTTGTTCATCCCGGCAGCGCCCCTGTGGCCTACCTGGCGCGCCCTTGCCAATATGTTTTGCCGACGCAGGCGCGCAACTGCATTTCTGATTACTGGACAAACGCCCGTTATGCGCCGGAGGTTGTGGCCAGCCTTAGTAAAGCCGTAGATATTTTGAAACGTAAAACAGGATCCGCGCACGTTGTGCTTGTCGGCTATTCGGGAGGTGGGGCCTTGGCCATTCTGGTTGCCGCCAAACGAAAAGATGTGGTTGGACTTGTCACTGTTGTTGCCGATCTTGATCTTGCCTATTGGACGAAGCGGGACGAGTTAACCCCTTTAACGGGCTCACTCGATCCAGCGGAATTTGCAAGTGCCGTTGCCACAATTTCACAGGTGCATTTCACGGGAGCGCTTGATAAATCTGTCGGTACTGATGTCGTTCGATCCTTCACAAACCGTTTGCCCCCCAATGCGCCCTTTGAAATAATTGAAGAGCCTGATTTCACTCACACCTGCTGTTGGGAAAAAAATTGGGTTGAGCTGGTTAATAACTCTGTTTATAAAACATTTTCTTTAAAGACGACATGGCATTAAAAGTTGGGTACACTCCTCAAAACCTCAATAAAGACGGGGGGTCTGAAATGGGCTGAAACTGCCCAACTTCGTTGATTCATATAAGCAGTCATGTATCTGGGGGACTGGGGGTCGCAGGTTCACAATTTTTAGGAGCGCCAAGCCTAAAAGGCGATGGCGCGACTAAAAAATTGCCACTTTGCGAGCCTGCCGCAGCGGCAAAGCCGCGAAGGCAGGCGCTGCAAAGTAATTCCTGTTGCCCCGACCAATAAAAAAGCCCCCAAGTGGGGGCTTTGCCGTTCATTAAATATCCTCACGTATATTTGTGGAGTTATTGCGGGGTTCTGCAAGCCCCATTAACGGCAGAGGAGCATTGCGCACCGGCCATTGGCGAGATTTCCCGATATGTCACGACAGATTCTTCTTTATTCAAAAAGGCATTCAGCAAATTCTTTTTCAAAATCTTGCTGATGTCCACACCCATAAACGAGTTATTCGGTAGCTTTATGGCCTCCATTCCGCCAAACCCTGCATTGTTCAACGCCGCTGCAACGGACGATGTGCGCCACTCCTGATGCAGCACGACCGCATCAATGTCCGCCGTCAGTCCTGTGGGCATCGCCACGATCTGATAGTTTCCAGCATCGGCACCGCCAAACATAAAGCCTGTCACTGTAACCGCTTTGTCTTTCCCAACACTGGCGTTAGCAAACACCCCTGATCCACCAGACGGGCTTACGTCATCAGCACCTATAATCCCGCTCAAGACAGCACCCGCAGTGTTCAAGATCGCTGTCGTTTTTCCATCAAAGGTTTTATTGTTCGCAGTAATTGCGCCCGCAATCGTCAGGATTGCTTTTGTAATCGTCGCCGTCAAACCTGTCGGCTGCGTTAATGCGTAGTTCGATATCGCGCTGCCGCTGATGCTGAAGCCGCTGGTCGTTATGGCTTTTGCCGTTCCGGCGTTCTTATCCGCAAACGCATACGCCGCCCCGATATCACTGAACGTCACATTTCCGGCATCCGCCGCTATCACTCCGGCAAGCGCTGCTCCGCCCAGATTTAACGTCACGGTCGTCGTTCCGTCATAGACCTTGTCGTCAGCCGTTATGCCAGAGACTGTCAGCGCTTTTGGCGTAATGCTGGCTGCATCCGTCGCCGTTGCTGCGCTTAACTGATAGTTGCTCGCCGCAGAGCCGCTGAGGCTCAATCCCGTCGCCGTTACAAGGTTCGCCGTTAAAACATCCTTCGTATTAAAGTCCGCCGTTGCATTGGTCAGTATCAAGTTGGCGGCATCCGCGCCATAGATCGTTCCGCTCAAAGTCAAACTCGCCAACGTCGCCGTCGTTGTGCCGTCATAGACTTTGTTGTTCACCGTAATTGCGCCGGTCAATGATGCCGGAGTAATGTTAGCTGCGTCCGTCGCCGTCGTCGCGCTCAGTTCATAGTTGCCCGCCGCAGAGCCGCTCAGGCTCAATCCTGCCGCTGTCACGAGGTTCGCCGTTGCAACATCCTTCGTATTGAAGGTCGATCCTGTGCTGGTTATCGTCAGGTTGCCGGCATCGGTGCCATAGATCGTTCCGCTGAGCGTCAAACTATCCAAGGTCGCCGACGTCGTGCCGTCATAGACCTTGTTGTTCGCCGCAATCACGCCTGCTAACGATGCCTTGTTTACGGTCAAGCCCACGGGAGCATCAACATAGGTGATCGTGTAGTTGGAGATCCCCGTTCCCGTCGCATTACTCGCAACAATCGCATAAGGCCCTCCGGCAACAGTCGCCGTCGCCGCAGAACCGGCAGAGGTCAGCGTCGCGCCCGTCACCGTATCGCTGTTCAAAAGCCCGCTGGCTGTAAAGGCCGTCGTTCCGAGGTCAAATAGCGTGCCGTACGTTTTGCTCTGGTTGCTCGCCGTGATCGTCAACGCGGCAGTGTTCACGGTCAAGGCGCCGGTATTATAGGTGATGCTGTAGTTGCTGAGCCCCGTCCCCGTCGCATCGCTGGCACTAATTGTATAGGGCCCTCCGGCAACAGTCGCGGTCGCCGCTGCACCGGCAGAGGCCAATGTTGCCCCCGTCACCGTGTCGCTGTTCAGAAGCCCGCTTGTCGCAAACTCCGTTGTGCCAAGACTTAGCGTCGAGCCATAGGTCTTGCTCCTGTCGTTCGCCGTGATCGTCAACGCGGCCGCATTTACTGTCAGGCCGGTCTCTGCGTTTGCGTAGGTTATCGTATAGTTAGAGAGCCCCGTTCCCGTCGCATCGCTCACCGTAATCGCATAAGGCCCTCCGGCAACAGTCGCAGTCGCCGCCGCACCGGCAGAGGTTAGCGTTGCTCCCGTAACCGTGTCGCTGTTCAAGAGTCCGCTTGTCGTAAAGGATGTCGTGCCAAGGTTAGCAACCGCACCGTACGTCTTGCTCTGATTGCTTGCCGTAACCGTCAATGCTGCAGGATTTACCGTCAAAGTGCCGTTGATATAAGAGATAGTATAGTTTCCTATCCCGCTGCCGGTCGCGTCGCTTGGCACAATCGCATATGTGCCTACCGTCGCCGTTGCTCCAGACCCCGTCGAGGTCAGCGTCACGCCCGTAAGCGTATCGCCGCCGTATAAAGACCCATCGGTAAGCGTAAATGCCGTCGTTCCAAGATTAGCAATCGTTCCGTACGTCTTGCTTTGGTTGTCCGCTGTAATCTCAAGCGTCAACGAAGCGGCTGTAATGTTCGCCGTCAATCCAGCAGGTTGCGTGATGTCGTAGTTCCCTGCTCCGGCTCCGCTAATCGCAAAGCCGCTCGCCGTCACGGTTATTCCCGTTCCAACGTCCTTGCTCGCAAAGACGCCGGTTCCGGCGGTAAGATCAACCGTATCCCCATTGACGATGCCAACCAGCTGTTGGCTCGTCGTATCTAAGGTCGCCGCCGTCGTTCCGTCGTAGATTTTGTTGTTTGCCGTCACGCCCGAGATCGTCAATGTCTTGGGGTTCACGGTTAGTCCTAGCGTAGCATCGGCATAGGTGATCGCGTAGTTCGAGAGACCCGTGCCCACAGCATCGCTCGGCGTAATGGCATACGCTCCACCGGCGATTACCGTTGCCGTTGCCTCAGCTCCTGCCGAGGTCAGCGTCACGCCCGTAACTGTGTTGCCGTTATAAAGTGTTCCGCTGGTAATCGTAAACGCTGTTGTTCCGAGAGCTAATGTGTCCCCATATGTCTTGCTTCTGTTGTCGGCTCTAATCGTCAGCGGAGCGGTATTGACCGTTAATCCCGTTGTCGCGTTCGTATAGGTTATCGCATAGTTGGAAAGTCCCGTTCCCGTAGCCGCGCTCGGCGTAATTGTATATGTCCCGACGGTTGCCGATGATGCCGCGCCTGATGATGTCAATGTCGCGCCGGTGACGGTGTTTCCGTTGTACAGTGTGCCGCTGGTAATCGTGTATTCCGTCGTTCCCATCGTCAGCGTCGAGCCATATGTCTTGCTTCTGTTGTTGGCTCTAATCGTCAATGGCGCCGTGTTCACAGTCAGCGTGCCGGTGGTGTAAGTGATGCTATAGTTGCTGAGTCCCGTTCCCGTCGCAGCGCTTGGCGTAATCGTATAGGAACCTGCATTCGCCGTTGAAACCGCTCCAGTACTCGTCAACGTCACACCCGAAACGGCATCACTACCATACATAGTCCCGGTTCTTGTAAATTCCGTCGTGCCCATCGTCAGCGTCGAGCCATATGTTTTGCTGCGTGTGTTCGCCGTAACGGTTATCGGAGCCGCGCTGATAGTCAGCGTGCCGCTGGAATATGAAAGGATGTTGTATCCGAAGTTGCTCGTCGAATAGAGACCACCCGAAGGCGTAATGACATACGAGCCGACGTTCGTCGCTCCTTGAGAAGTTCCACTATAAGAAACCGTGCCGGACAGATAAGACATATTCGGCGTCACGGAATAGGTTAAACCATTACCACCTGAATATCCCACCGCATTGTAGGTTTTTGAAGCGTCGTTCGCGGTAACCGTCAACGGCTGAAGTAAAGACCTCAACAACGGATAGCTATAACCATCGTACATCACCCACGTTGCGGTCGTCGAACCACCGGATGAGATAATCCCGCTCCAGGCCGTCGAGAAGGAGCTGTAGGTTTTCATTTGCGTCGTTGTTAAACCGGTCATCCCTGCGTTTGATCCATTACCAGAAGCGCTTGCCATTCCAGAGGTTGTCGTGTTCCAATAGCTGTTGGTAATTCCGCCGTTACTAAAACCTATAAAACCACCTGTGTTGGTGTTGCCGGTAACCGCGCCGGTGGAATAACTGTTGCTGATTGTGCCAATTGAGCTTCCAACAAATCCGCCAGCGGAGCTGTCAGCGGCAGTACCGGTTACACTGCCTGTGGAATAACAGTTTGTGACAAGGCCTCCTGCCTGAACTTGGCCGACAAAACCACCGACAACCCAGGGACCATTTACACTGCCCGTGGCGTAGCTGTTGCTCACGGTGCCAACAAGAGTGCCTACCAACCCGCCATAATGGTAAGCGCCCGTGCCGGTAACATTGGCTGAAGAATAGGAGTTGCTAATCGTGCCGCCTGAAAATACATAGCCAACCAGTCCGCCCGCACTATAGTTAGAAGAGGCCACACTGCCTGTGCTGTAGTTGTTTGTAACCGTCCCATAATTTCCGCCTACAACTAGACCGGTATATCTAGATCCGGACACTGATGAACTGACCACGCCCACGTTACGGACAGTTGCGGCAGCGGTAATTGCACCAAACAATCCGACATAATACGTTGAAGACCGGTTGATATAAAGTCCGCTAACCGTATGGCCAAGTCCGTTAAAGACGCCGGTAAAGGGTGTACTGGTGGTTCCAATCGGCGCGAATCCGGCGCCTGAATTCCATGATGACGTTCCTGACGCATCAATATCGCTGCCGAGCGCATAATAGCGGGAAAGATTGCCCTGCATGCCTTGCAAATCGGTGCCTGTCGTACTGCCCACAGCGCCAAGGCTATTGATTACTGTATATGCGCTACCGTTGATCGTTAGTGTTCCTGAGCTTGTATAGTCGACTCTTCCTGCAAAACCTCCGCCCGCCGCAAAGCCCATATTCACGTTGCCCGTGCTTGGCGTCATCGTTAGGACTGCCGTACCGGATGCCGTCATCACGGCGTTGATGTTCACGTCGCCGGCTGAGGCCGTCAGCGTTACCCTGTTTTTGCTCCAGCTAACGGTGTTGTTCACATAGATGTTTCCGGCCGCCGTCAACGTCAGGTTATTGTTTAGAGCGCCCAAGGCCAAAGGACTTGCAATCGTGATGTTGCCCGTTTGCGAACCGGATGAGCCCGTCGTTACATTGACACTGCTGCTCGCCAGCACCGTCGTCAAAACCGTCACGTTGAGAATAGAGTCATTGCCGGTCGGTGTGCATGTGCCCGCGGCGCAAGTGTCGGTAACGCTCGCCGAGGAAGAGATCGTCACGTTATAGGGGTCAAGCAAAAGCGTGCCCGTTGCGCCATTGGCGGCAGTAAGATCAACAGTGCCTAAAAAGTTCAGATACTTTTTACCCGACACTTCCGCGTTGCCGCCGTCGCCGCCTTGCGCCCCGCCCTTGGCTGAGATGCTTCCCGAATAACTCGTCTGTTCATCCGACCACACAACGATTTCGCCGCCATTACCGTTGTCCGTTGCATTGGCCTCAATGAGAGCGCCGGATTCAACCGTGGTTGTTTTGGCTCTCTGCGTGTCGCCGCCGCCTTGGAATGCCCCGCCGATGTTGATCGTCCCGCCGCCGGTTGCGCCGCTGGCATCCGTTATCGATGTTTCGGTAAGGATGACATTGTTCCCAAGTATATCTATCTTGCCGCCGGTTCCGGTATCATCAGTGGCTTGTATTGTCCCCGATGTCTTTAGCGTTCCGCTCGTCGCGACATGAACCTGTTCTGCCGTTATCGTCCCGCTGTTCGTCACCTCGGCATCTTCGCCGCCAACGATGGCTTCTATTGTAATCAGTCCGCTGTCCGTCAGCGGCACTTCAACCTTGTCTCCCGCCACCAGTACGGCTTTGCCTTGCGGTGCGTTGATCGTTCCCTTGTTGACGACCTTCGCGCCCAACAGAACCACAGAACCTCCGGGCATTACTTGCAGCGTTCCCTCGTTAACAACGCTTCCCGTCGCTCCGTTCCGTTCAAACTTGTATGTGCCAGCCTGGAAGTTCTCGTCCGATATATCCATCGTCGAGGCGACCATCCCCGCCGCGTTTACCTGCGATCCGGCTCCGAACACTACGCCGTTCGGGTTAATCAGAAACACCTGCCCGTTCGCGTTGATCTTCCCGTAGATCTGCGAGGCGTCTCCCGCCATGACGCGGTTCAGCGTTTGAGAGCTCGCGTTTGGTTGATTAAAGTTGACCTGAGCCTGCGACCCGACGTCAAACGTATTCCAGTTGATGATGGCTTTCTGCGTGCTTTGGTTCACGTCCATCACGGCGCCGCTCGTGACGATATTCGCAGAGCCCGATGTTACATTCCCGCCTGTCGGCAACTGCGTCGCGGCAGGCGTATCCGCAAAACTCGGCACCGCGCTTATCCACGGACACAGCGCAAAAAAGAGACAGCCGTATGCAAGCGTCCGCGTGCGGCCGCGCTTTCGGCTGTCCTGTTTGCACACACCGATGATCATTCCCGATCATGCCTCTCTGAATACCGCCTTCGGTATTCTCGTGTATCTCTTTGTATTTTAAGCTTTTTGGGTTAATATTCGGTTATGCATCGCCCGTTAACTCTTTGGCACTGCAGCATTTTATGGTTTTGTTTTGGTTACAGTGAGTTGCCGGTTTGCCCCCGACTAATCCTTAACAATTTTTTGGCAAAAAACTACCCACCACGCGTTGAAAAGCAAAAAACGCCCCCCCCCCTCATAAGGGAGGCGTTTTTGATGCATGTCGTCGTAGATTAGAATCCCGTTACGTCAACGCGAAAAATATCCGGGTTTGCAGCATCTTTTTCATAGGAAACCGAAACCGTTTTAAGGTCATCGATATTTGCCGACAAAGGGTCGTCTTTTTTACTGTCTTTCGACGCCTTCATCATTTTTACAGGCGCTCCGGCCATTGTTATGGCGCCACCGTCTTTGTTCTGTCCACGGAAAAAGACAACGACGTTCGTGCTGCCTTCTTTAACGTCCCCCGTCACGCGGTTCATGACCGTTTCATCTTTGCCCCACTCTTCGCCTGCAAAGCGATTAACAAGAGCCGTGACGCCGACGATAGCCGTCTTGCGCTGTTCCTCCGTCGCACCGGTGAAATCCCATAAAATCCCGACCTGTGTAAGGCAGTTGCATTTATAGCCCAAAACATAGGTAACCAACGCCGGCAAATTCAAAGGCGCAAACGACTTCAGTTTGGTTGTCAACGTTGTGACCTTTGTCACCGAGTCTTTCGCGCGCTGAATGTCCGCCGATTTAACTCCGAGATCTGTAACGGCAGCGTCAATCACCGCCTTTTCGCTTGCGCCAAAACGCGCACTGCGGAATCCCTTTACATCGGCTGCTTGTGCAACAGAACCGATCATGAGAAAGCCCATAGCTGCGGCGATAAACAATGTTTGCTTTTTCATGTTATTCCTCTTTTCGTTGGTTGGTTCTAATACCTATAGGACAAAGACGTCCAGATTCGATAGTGCTGTTTGGTGTTGTCGACATCCAATCCTTGCGCGCTCGCCCCCGGATTGGAGCCAATTTGATGCGCAAAGGTCGCGCCGATTTTCATAGAATCGACTGTTTTCGATATGCCGACGCCCCAATCGTGTAAAGCATAGCTTTGCGTACCGGTTAAACCAGACCACGAATTTACGTTTTGCTTGATCGTGCCGGCATCATAAAGCGCAAAAGCCCTCACTCCGTTTTCAAACGTGTGTCCGACATCCACATTGACCATAAGCCCCATATCTCCGGGAGCTTCCCCGCTACCAAAAGCCCTTAGTCCCGATGCGCCTCCTAAGGAAAATTTTTCCATCGAATCCAGATTATTGGCCGCCCATTGTCCTTTAAGGGCTAAACGAAAATCGGTTCTTTTGTCTTCTCCAATAGTTCCTAGCCACGCTCCGTCAAATTCCGCTTTCGTAAACAACCCGTTCACTTTCGGTCCCGCCTGATCTTGAGCTAAGGCTCCGTCATTTCCGGACAAATCCATCGATCCTTCCATAACATCCATGGTCAATTGCAGCCACTGATCTTTTCCCAGCGCCTGAGTCAATAACGCCCTGATGCGCCCTATATATGCGGCTTTTTCGCTCGTGCGCACATCTTCTAAAACCCGATCAACCGTATATTTCAAAATAAAATCGGCGCGAAGATCAAGCATCGTCGTCTTGCCCGTAAACATGGGCTGAATAATACCCTGACCAAATTCAAACGCCTCGCCGTTCGTCAAAGTCTTAGTAACCACATCCCTTACTTCGTGATAATGAAGACCCGAAATCCATGTATCTAATTTCACGCCCAACTCGCCGAAAGGAAACTGGTATTCAGCCCGGCCAAAATACATTCCGTTGCCATAATCAAAATTTCCCAAATCCGCCGTCTTCATCACCATCAGATTAAGCTCGTCACCCGGAAGAAGCCCGTGAAGAGACGCTCCGCCGATCAGCCTGTCCCTTCCGAAGGCCCACCCGCCGTCGTTGTCGTATTGAATGAGCGCTGAGGATACTGCCTCGGAGGGGGACCTTACATATACCTTTAGGTCTATATGGGTCTCGTCAACCGGTACAACGGACGTGCGTAAAAGAACATCGCCCAACCGCAATCGGGTTTTTATGTTGTTGTCGAGCTCATCCAAATCCAGAATTTTTTCTTCATAAAAAGTTCGGGACGCTTCTCTTTGAATGCTATTCAAAAGCGACTGCCTGACGGTTCCATCCGATTCAACCATCACTCGCCTCACGGCAATTTGGACGACATTGACGATCAGCCAGCTTTTTTCATCTTCTTGGGGGTTTGGCACAACCTTGAATTTTACGTGCAGTAATTTTTTATTTTCAATTCCAAGGTTCCATACTTTTTGCCGAACGAACATCAGGTCTTCGATGCCAACATTTATGTGATTAAAAGTGCGATCTTTTAGGATGTTTAAGATTTCTTCTTTTAAAACGGACGTGAAAAGAAAAATCTCCATTATCGGAGCGCCAAGAGTTTCCCTGTCCGGCAATTCCTTTGTCGGATCCTCGATATATCTTTTCTTTCTTTTTTCCCCGAATGGTTTTTGCTGCGGAGTCGCCGAAGGCTCTTTCGTTTTTTCAAGTATGCTTGGCTTCAAGGAAGGCAATGTTTTTTCAAGCTCACGGCTAATGTCCCCGGCATTCAGCGCCTGCCCGAAGGCCGGAGCGGCACCGAGTAACCCTATCGCCATAACAAGTGCAAATTTTCGCAAGCTTTTCATCAAGACGCCTGTTTGATTCATACGTCTGTGGAAGGTAGGTTTTTTGCTCTTAATTTTTTGTTAACTTTTTTCAATCGCCCAACGCGCTACTCTCTCAATCCCCTCAGAAACTGCCCCACCGCTTCGTTGCCTTGCTCCTTTTGAAGGGTCAAAAGTTTCGTGCCGATAATGGCAATATCGACTTCGGCCGGGAGAGCATCAACATCAGCTTTATCCTGAATACCAAAACCAAGCCCCACAGGCAATTTCGTCACGCTCTTGTATTTTCTGATAAGTGAATTAAGGGACTCATCAAATTTTGTTTTTATCCCCGTCACTCCTTTTCGTCCGACGCAATAAGCCATGCCCTTGCCGTACTTTGATAAGGTTTCCAGCCGTTCTTTGGTGTTGGTGGGGGTAAAGAGAAAGATCGGCGCAATGCCCGCCTTGTCGCAAGACGCTAAGTATTCCGAACCCTCTTCGGGCGGCAGATCGGGCACAATCATTCCTTCTATGCCGGCAGCTTTGGCTTTTTCGATAAACTTGCCGACGCCATAAGTGAAGGGAATGTTGTAATACGTCATAAAAATAAAGATCGTCTCCGGATGCGCGGCGCAAATCTTTTGTGCAAAAGAAAGACACGCCGTTACTGTCGTCCCATTTTTCAGAGCTTCGTCGCCCGCTTTCATAATGACGGGTCCGTCCGCCATCGGTTCGGAAAACGGGATTTGCATCTCGATAATTTCGGCGCCGGCCTCAATCATCGTGTCGATCAACTTGCGATTTTCCTCAAACGATGGAAACCCCAAAACCAAATGCGGCATCAGCAATAATTTCTTTTTCTTGCGCAGAGCGCGGATTTTATCTTCCAGCACGATACGCCTCCGCTTTCTCGATAATAAACTTCTCCCATTCGGGGTCTTTCAGCGCATCGGCGATGATAAAGATGTCTTTGTCGCCGCGACCCGACTGATTGATGACGATGATCTCGTCCTTCTTCATCTTCGGCGCTTCCTTTATCGCCTGCGCGAACGCATGCGCGGATTCCAGCGCCGGAATAATGCCTTCCTTGCGGATGGTCATCCTCACGGCCTCGACCACTTCCGCATCCGTCGCAGCTTCAAACCGGACTCTTTTTTTCTCGTTCAAGTCCGCCAAAATGGGGGAAACGCCAATATAATCAAGCCCTGCTGAAATCGAGTGTGTTTCATGCATCTGGCCTTCCTCAGCCTGCACAAACATCGTTTTCATACCCTGCGCAACGCCGATTTTGCCTTCCTTCGAAATCAGGCGCGAGGCATGTTGCCCCGATTCCAAGCCCAAGCCTCCGGCTTCGACGCCGACAAGCTCGACCGATTTATCGCCAAGGAATTCCGTAAATATGCCGAGCGAATTCGACCCGCCGCCCACGCACGCGTAAATCCGGTTCGGTAATTTTCCCGTCGCGGCCAGAATTTGCTTTTTCGCTTCTTTACCGATGATGGACTGAAACCATGCAACCATTTCCGGAAATGGATGCGGCCCGCAAGCCGTTCCCAACACATAGTGTGTCGTTTCCATACTACCGGCCCAATCGCGGAAAGCCGCGTTGATGGCGTCCTTCAGGACTTTCGTGCCGTCCTTGACGACATTGACCTTGGCGCCAAGCTTTTCCATCCAGAAGACGTTGGGGCGCTGCCGCTTGACATCGACTTCGCCCATATAAATTTCGCATTCAAACCCGAACTTCGCCGCCATTGTCGCCGTGGCCACGCCGTGCTGCCCCGCGCCCGTTTCCGCAATCACGCGTTTTTTCCCCATGCGCTGGGTTAGCAATCCCTGCCCCATCACGTTGTTGATTTTATGCGCACCCGTATGGTTCAAATCCTCGCGCTTGATGTAAATCTGCGCGCCACCCAATAATTCCGATAAATTCTGCGCATAGGTCAGCGGCGTGGGGCGGCACGAATACGACCCCATCAGGGCTTCGTACTCGGCCCAGAAACGAGGGTCTTTTCTTGCTTCCTCATAGCAATGAATTAACTCATCGAAATTCGTTTTCAGAATTTCCGGAATGTACATCCCGCCAAATTGACCGTAATACCCTTGCCGGGCTTTATCCATAACGCGCCTCTATTCTGATAATTTAACGATAAACAGACTTATTGTACCATTTGGTTGAGCCGCCTAGCAACGCCGCATTAATCAGCGTCGTTTCCCTGACGCATACTCTTTCTTTCTCGTTTTCGCCAATATAATTAAAGCAAAAACGCTTTCACAGAATCAAAAATACTGATAACTGAAACGCATGACAAAAAGTTCTTTAAAAAACCTGCCGCCTAAACCTCCTCAAGACATTATCGATAAGCCTTTGCGCGAGGCTTTGTCGGAACGGTATTTGTCCTATGCCCTTTCCACGATTATGGATCGCGCGCTGCCCGACGTCCGCGACGGCATGAAGCCTGTGCATCGGCGTTTGATGTATGCCATGCGCGGCCTGAAGCTTGAGCCATCCTTGCCGCCCAAGAAATCCGCGCGCGTCGTCGGCGACGTCATCGGTAAATTCCACCCGCATGGCGACACGGCGGTGTACGAAGCGATGGTTCGCTTGGCGCAGGACTTCAGCCAGCGTTACCCCTTGGTCGAAGGCCAAGGCAACTTCGGCAATATCGACGGCGATAGCGCCGCCGCGATGCGGTACACCGAAGCGCGCCTGACGGATGTCGCCCTGCTTCTTCTTGAGGGTATCGACGAAAACGCCGTCGATTTCCGCCCGACTTATGACGGCAGCGAAAGCGAACCCGTCGTTCTGCCGGCAGCCTTTCCTAATTTACTGGCAAACGGCACCAACGGCATCGCCGTCGGCATGGCGACGAGCATTCCGCCGCACAATGTCTCCGAAATCTGCGACGCCTTGCGCCATCTGATTCATACGCCGAACGCCGGCATCGAAAAGCTTATCAGCTTCATTCCGGGGCCTGATTTTCCGACTGGCGGCGAGCTGGTCGAAAGCCGCGAGTCTATTGTTGAATCCTACCGCACCGGCAAGGGAAGTTTTCGCCTGCGCGCCAAATGGCACAAAGAAGAGCTGCGCCAAGGCATGTGGCAAATTATCGTTACGGAAATTCCTTTTCAGGTTCAGAAATCGCGCCTGATAGAAAAAATGGCCGAGCTTCTTTTGGCTCATAAAATTCCGCTCCTCGACGATGTCGTGGATGAATCTGCCGACGATGTGCGCGTGGTTTTGACTCCCAAAAGCCGCAATGTCGATCCGGCGGTGCTCATGGAATCCCTCTTCCGCCAGTGCGATCTCGAGACCCGCATTTCCTTGAACATGAACATCCTCGACAAGGATTGCGTGCCGCGCGTCATGGATTTGCGCGATGTTTTAAGGGCTTACCTTGCCCATCGCCAAGACGTCCTCATCCGCCGTTCAAAACATGAGCTCGCGCAAATCGAAGCGCGGCTCGAAGTCCTCGGCGGCTACCTGATCGCCTTTTTGAATCTCGACAAAGTCATCAAAATCATTCGTCATGAAGACGAGCCCAAGCCCGTCCTGATGAAATCATTTAAACTGACCGATGCGCAAGCCGAGGCCATTTTGAATATGCGCCTTCGCTCGCTCCGCAAGCTCGAAGAAATGCAAATCAAAGGCGAACAAAAAGAACTCGCGGAAAAACAGGCCGGACTCAAAAAGCTCCTGAAAAACGAAGACGCGCGCTGGAAACACATCGATACCGAAATTGCCGATTTGAAAAAACGCTTCGGAAAAAACACCAAGCTTGGCGCACGACGCACGATTATCGGCGACGCTCCCGCAGAGCTGGCCGTTCCGGTCGAATCCTTTATCGAACGCGAAGACATCACGGTCGTCTGCTCGGCCAAGGGATGGATACGCGCCATGCGCGGGCACATCGCGGACGATCCCGCGCAGCGCGCCCAGATCAAATACAAAGAAGGCGACGAGGAAGGTTTTGTTCTTAACGGTGAAACAACTGACAAGTTTCTTCTGTTCGCCAGTAACGGTCGTTTTTACACGCTTTCAGGCGATAAATTGCCTCCAGGCCGAGGCTTCGGCGAACCCGTGCGCCTGATGACCGACTTGCCGAACGAAGACGACATCCTCGGCATGACTAAATACGCGCCCGAGCAGAAATTCATCGTGGCTTCAGGCGACGGACGCGGCTTTATCGTCAAGGCCGAAGACACGCTGGCTCAAACCAAAAACGGCAAGCAGATTTTGAATGTGAACGAGGAAACCAAAGCGGCGGTTTTTGCGCCTCTCGCGGGGGATACGATTGCCGTTGTCGGAACCAACCGAAAAATGTTGCTTTTCCCCGTCGCCGATTTGCCCGAAATGGCGCGCGGGCGCGGAGTCATTTTGCAGAAATATAGCGGCGGTAAACTTTCGGACGTCAAAACCTTCGTTTATAAAGAAGGCCTGACATGGCAATCCGGGGATCGGACGCGCACCGAGACCGACTTGCGCACATGGAAAGGCGACCGCGCCCAAGCCGGCCGCATCGCGCCGAACGGATTCAATCGAAGCAATAAATTTAAGTAGTTTTTTCAACACATTGCTGAATTATTCCTTGAAAGTAATTTGTTGTTATTGAGCGCCTGTTAAAATGCATCATCGACATAAAGGATTATTTTTAAATTATTTTCTGGAGAAAAAATGCCTCAGGTTGAAAAGCAATTTAACACAACTGAATCCTATGTGCTTCTGGGCATTATTTTTTCAGATGCGTATAAGTTGCCCATTCGTCCGAATGGCATTCGCGTGGAACACAATCGCCCGTCATCGGAGGCTATCGATCCATGGACTGTATATCTCCCGGGAATGCCAGAGGTGCCCTCCGAAGTAGCAATTTCAATAATCAAAAATTGGATGGCGAAAGAAACAAATCCCGAAGTGCTTTTTTTGAAGAATCCCAGAACCAATCATTTCTCAGGTCTTGAAATTTCGTGTAATTCGAAAGATGTCCTGCGCGACATCGAACGAAAAATTAACGGGGCGCTGTCAAAAAAACCAAAAACCAGACATCGCTATAACACAGGGCTTCGCGCCTAAATCAACCCGCGTATAATATTTTATTTTGTCTCCCGAACCTTATGCGTTTTTCCGCAAAAGTCTTCGACAATCCATCCGTCCCCGTTGTCCATAGCAAACGCGGGGCCGATGGGAATTTTTCCGTGTCCGCCGGGAATGTCGAGAATATAGGTCGGCTGGCACAACCCCGACACCTTGCCGCGCATCGCGCGTAGAAGCTCCTGCCCTTTCGCAATCGGCACACGGAAATGGCTTGTGCCCCGCGCCAAATCGCCGTGATGCAAATAATGAGGCGTGATGCGACTTTCGACAAAGGCGCGCATAAGATCGGTTAAACTCTCAACCGTATCGTTCACGCCACGCAACAATACGCTTTGCGACAACAACGGAATCCCGGCATCGGCCAAACGCGCGCAAGCAGCCCTCGCTTCCGGCGTTAATTCTCTCGCATGATTACAGTGCAAAAGAACATAGACAGGGGCACAACCGCGCAATGCCTCTACAAGTTCAGACGTTACGCGCGCGGGATCGACAACAGGCACGCGCGTATGAATGCGCAAAACCTTGACGTGCTCAATACCATTAAGCTCGGCAATCACTTCTGCCAATCGCCGATCCGAAAGAATAAAAGGATCGCCGCCCGACAAAACAACTTCCCAAATTTCGGTGTGCTCCCGAATATAGGCTATGGCGTTTCTCGTTTCCTCCGGCGTAAGCATTCCGCCCTGATTTCCCACCTGCTCGCGGCGAAAGCAAAAACGGCAATAGACAGGGCATGTATGAAGAAGCTTCAACAAAACACGATCGGGATAGCGATGCACAATGCCTTCAACGGGACTGTGTGATTGGTCTCCAATAGGATCGGCAAGCTCATCAGGAAGAGTGACAAGCTCTTTGACGGACGGCACAAACTGAGCGGCGATGGGGTCGGCAGGATCGGAAGGATTTATCAATTCCATCATGGCAGACGTCACGGCCACGGAATATTTTGCGGCAACAGCCTCAAGTTCGGGAGTCGCGGCGGGCAGTACGCCGGCGGCCACTAAATCCTCCAACGAACGAGCAAATACTTTTTTCTCCATAACGATTAGACCTTTGAGGCAAAACATGCCGCGACGGCAAGTCTGTCCACGCGTTCGTTTTCGGCATGCCCGTCATGGCCGCGCACCCAGATAAAATCCACTTTATGCCTGGAACGCGCCAAATCCAAACGTTGCCATAGATCGGCGTTTTTGACCGGCTTCTTGTCCGCCGTTCTCCAACCGCGCTTCATCCATCCGGACAGCCATTCCGTCATGCCCTTTTGCACATACTGGCTATCGGTATACAGCTTAACTTCGGACGGTCGCATCAATGCTTCCAATCCCATAATCGCCGCCATAAGCTCCATACGATTGTTGGTCGTCGGATTTTCTCCGCCCGACAATTCCTTTTCGACCCCGCCCACGCGCAACAAAACGCCCCAACCGCCCGCGCCCGGATTGCCGCTGCACGCGCCGTCGGTAAAAATTTCGACTATTTTATTCTGTTCGTTCATTTTATCCTTGGGTATAAATCAAATTTAATGTCGTCATTCCGCAAAATTTTCTCTTCGCAAAGCGAAAGAAAATTTATGCGGAATCCGATTTGGTTTCTTTGTCGCGAGAAAAACAAATCGGATTCCGGATAAATTCGCATTTTTGCGAAGGGCAAAAAAGCGAATTTTCCGGAATGACGGTATCTTTTGGGCTGTTTCTCCAAAACACGGCTTGTCTTATATCTTGTAATTCTCCTACAATCAAAGACCTAATCGCAAGGCGCACGTTGTATGAAAATATCCCTCATCGGCACGTCAAACATCGGCAAATCCTACTGTTCCAGAAACCTTGCCGCTCATCATGGCTTCAAGCACATTGATTGCGATGCGCTGATCGAAAAGAAAATCAGCGTTGAATTGGAAAAAAGCGGGTGTTTTGGAACCGCAGGCATGGCCAAATGGATGGGCTTTCCGGCAGACCCCACCTATGAAAAGAACGGCCATCGTTACATCGACTGCGAAGAAGACGTGATGAAAGAAGCCATCGCCGGACTACAAGCCGACAAAGATTCTTCCGCTGTCCTCGACACAACCGGCAGCGTTATTTACGCGAGCGCAGACGTTTTAAACTCCCTGCGCGCTGCAACCCGCGTCATCTATTTCGAGGCCACCGAAGGACATACCGACGCTTTGTTTAAAAGCTATATCAGCCACCATCCCAAACCCGTTATTTGGGGCGAAAGCTACAAGCCCGTGGCAGGAGAGGCACCCCGCCAAACCCTTGAAAGGTGCTATCCGGAGTTGTTGCGCGACCGCGCGCGGCGGTATAAAGAGATCGCTCACATCACGATACCCTTCGAGCAGCTCAAAAAACATTGGACGGATATCGGAACCTTCGTCCTGAAACATTTGGAACAGACGTGAAAATCCTTTTTATCACCGCCAACCGCGTCGGCGACGCCGTTCTCACAACGGGTTTGTTGGCATGGCTTGAAAAAAAATACCCCGACGCTTCTTTTACGATTGCGTGCGGGCCGTATGGAGCCGATTTGTTCCGCGCCATGCCTAGGCTTGAACGTTTGATTATTATGAAAAAGAAAAAATGGAACGGGCATTGGTTCGATTTGTGGAAATCCTGCGTCGGCACAAAGTGGGATTTGATTATCGACATGCGCAACAGCCTTGCCTCGCGCTTTCTGTACGCCAAAAAATACGCCGTCCACAGGCAAACACGCGGCAAACACAAAGTCGTCGAAAACGCAGCCGTACTGAAAATCTCCCCTCCTCCGAATCCACACATCTGGATTACGCCCGAGGCCGAGCAAGAAGCGGAAAAACTTCTTCCCAAAAATGTTCCCCTTCTCGCGCTGGGCCCCGCCGCCAACTGGCAGTTCAAGCAATGGCCCATTCAACATTTTACCCTTTTGGCGCAGACGCTGACGGCGCAAAACAACTTGTTGCCGGGAGCGCTCGTCATGGTCATCGCAGACAAGCATGAACACGAACAGATTGCCCCCCTTCTCAAGGCGTTCCCGGGCGGCAAAAGCATCGAGATCATCGGGCGCGATCTTCAAACGGTGGCGGCTTGCTTAAAACGCGCGCAGCTTTATGTCGGTAACGATTCAGGATTGATGCATCTGGCGGCGGCGCTTGGCGTGCCGACCGTGGGATTGTTCGGCGTCGGCTATCCGTACATTTACGGGCCGTGGGGCGAGCACTGCGAGTTTGTCACGACGCCCGAAAACCGCGAAGAGCTTTGGGCGCGGCTTGCGCGATCAAATCCCCCGCCCAAGACGCTGATGGACAACCTTTCCGTCGAGCGCGTCGTCGCGGCGGCGAGGAAATTGCTGACGTAATTTTCGAATAATCTCAGCGTCGGTTGCGTTGCAGCAAGGAATAATCCCATAATTTCAAGATGATAGGACTCGTCCCAATTATTCCACAAATATTGTGATATATCCCTTGACATTCGATTTGACGCGCATTATATGGATGTCGCACCCTTAAGAAAGGTGCTTTTGGTCGGACTTCGGACCCGCTCAGCCGGCGGTTACGGGATTAACTCCGAAGAAAAGCCAAAAAGGTATGCAAATGCTACCGTCTTGCGTGTATCTCACGCAGGAAGGCGGCGCGCGCCACCTCTTTTTTTAGGATTTTATTTTTGGAGATTTTGAGAATGCAGACTTAAAAAACTAACGACGCTCAAAGAGCTTATCCAAATCCGCTTTTTTCAGTTCGACGTAGGTCGGACGACCGTGATTGCACTGCCCGCTGTTGGGCGTGTCCTCCATCTGGCGCAAAAGCGCGTTCATCTCGTCAATCGTCAAAGCGCGCCCCGCCCTTACCGAGCCGTGGCAGGCCATTGTCGCGCAAATATGATCAAGACGGTCTGAGAGCGCATGGCTATCGTCGACTTCCGCCACTTCATCGGCCATATCCCGCAACAACGCGCCTATATCCGTATCTTTCAGTAAAGCCGGAACCTCGCGCACAAGCACGGCGCCGCCGCCGAACATCTCAACAATCAACCCTATTTGTGCCAAGGACTCGGCATTCGACAAAATACGCTCAGCCGAAGGTTCGTCCATTTCCACGACTTCGGGCACAAGCAGAATTTGTCGTTTGATTGCGTGTTCGCTGAGCGCTTGTTTCATTTTTTCGAAAACGATGCGTTCATGCGCGGCGTGCTGATCGACAATGACGATCCCGTCTTCCGTTTGCGCAACAATATAGGCGCTGTGAATTTGCGCGACAGCCGCCCCTAAACGTCCAACTGACGATACTTTTGACTCGGCCATAGATGCCGCATTACGCCCATGCGGCGGAAAAGAAGCAAACATGGGGCTGTATCCGCGCGGCGCGCTACCATGCGAAGGAAATCCTTGCGTCCGGGCGATGGCAGGATCGGCAAAGCCCTCGCCTCCCTGCGGCTCCAGCATCTGCATTGCCTGGGGCGTCAACGTGCTGGTCGTCAACTGCGCCGCGCCTTCCAACGCGCGACGAATGCCGGAAATCATCAAACCGCGCACATGCGCCGCGTCGCGAAAACGCACTTCCGTTTTGGCCGGATGAACATTCACATCAACATCCTGCGGCGGCACGTCGATAAACAAAACAGCCAAAGGATACCTGCCGGAAGGCAACAAGTTGCCATAGGCGGCGCGCAAGGCCGACAAAAGAACTTTATCGCGCACGGGCCTTCCGTTGACGAACAGGTGCTGCCCGCGAGCCGTCGCCCCGTGAAAAGTCGGCAACGACGCATACCCCGCAATTTTTATCCCCTCGCGTCCGATATCGACGACAACAGCGTTATCGATAAATTCCGCGCCCATCACGTCGCCGACACGCTGCTTGGGATCGGGGCTGCGCGGAAAATGCAAAGGCTTTTTGTTTTCGTCCTGAAACGTGAAGTCGACAGAAGGATTAGCAAGAGCAAGGCGTTCAATAACCTCTCGCGCGTAATCGCTTTCTGTTCTCGGCGTTTTAAGAAATTTCAGACGCGCGGGAGTCGCAAAAAACAAATCCCGCACCTCAACCCGCGTGCCGTGAGCCAAAGCGGCAGGATGAGGGGCTTTAGCCGTTCCCCCCTCGACATCGACTTGCCATGCGCTCTCCGCGCCCTTTGCCCGGCTCGTCAAAGACAAGCGGGACACGGACGCAATCGAGGGCAATGCTTCGCCCCTGAAGCCAAAACTGTGGATGTTCCAAAGATCTTCATCGGGCAATTTGGACGTCGCGTGGCGTTCGAGCGCCAAAGAAAGATCGTCACGCGCCATGCCGCAGCCGTCGTCCGTTACGGCGATAAGGGCCTGCCCGCCTTCGCGTAAAACAACGTCGATTTTCGTAGCGCCGGCATCGAGTGCGTTTTCAACAAGCTCTTTCACGGCAGCGGCAGGACGTTCGACGACCTCGCCGGCGGCGATGCGGTTGACAAGGGACTCTGGCAGGCGACGGATGGGCATACGCAGAAGATAGCCGTGAATGCGGCTTAATTACACAAAAATATGCGAAAATGACCCCTAATCCTTCAGCATTTCGGCAATCATTATCTTCTGTTCAGCATCAAAGCGAGTGCCTTCTATAATGGTGAAAGTTAAATCGCTATCCGTTAAATCCGCTCCCTCAAGATTGGCATAAGACAGGTCGGTATTGTTAAGATTAACCTGACGAAGCCGCGCGCCTGAAAGATTGGCGTACCGTAAATTGGCATTTGTCAGATTGGACGTGATTGTCCTGCCTTGCGGAGAAATAAGGGGTTCGAAATGCGCGTCGCGCAAATCCGCGTTGGTAAGGCGCGTCCCGACCATATCGACGCCGCGAAAATCCGCCTTAAAAGCGGAAACATGGCGCATATCCGAGTTGCTGAGAAAAGCAGCCTGCATCTGGGATTCCGTCAAGTCCAGGCCGTATAGAATGGCTCCTTCGGCATTGACCAGCGCAAGATGCGCATAAGCAAAAATTTTGGTTCCGCGCATGTCGTGGTTGCTAATATCGAGCTGTTTGCCCAGCGTTCCGTCCGAAGAAACCCACGCCGTATGTTTGCGTAAAAGATCCTCGAGCGACTCCGATAAATCCTTTGCCGTCGGCCCTAAAGGCAAATTGGTCATCGCATTAAGCAAGTTCGCCTGTTGCAGACTCGCAATGTTGAGCGCTGCGTTCACAAGAACGGCGCCGCGCATGTTGACTCTTGTCAGATCGCACTGGCTAAGGTCGGCGCCTTCAAGATTGGCTCCGGAAAAATCCGATCCTTCGAGGCGCGCGCGAACGATTTTGCAGCCGCACATGGTCGTGTCGCTAAACTTCGTGCCGACGGCAACGGCGCCGGACAAACGCGCATCGGTCAAATTCGCGCCGCTGAAATCCGCGCCACCGGCCTCCGATGCAGGCCAATCTTTGTGCAAGGGAACAATATCCCCGTCAGCCTCCGTTCCAGCCAACATTCCCTCGCGCAGGTCGGCTCCGGCCAAATCCGCGGCAATCAGATTAGCGCCGCGCAAACAAGCCCCTCGCAAATCGGCGCGCATCAGATGAGCGCCCTGTAAATTACAAAAGCGCATATCCGCGCCAAAGAAATTGCAATAATCAAGCATAGCCCCGGATGCGTTGGCGCGGTTCAGAGAAACGCCCGTCATATCGGCATATGAAAGATCCAAACCCGAAATATTGAGGCCGGATAAATTGTGGCGAGACAATACGGCCCGCGCCCCGCCCACGCGCGCAGATAGAAACATCGAATGCTTGCGCACAATGGCGTCCAGTTCATCCTGCGTGGTTTCAATGAGTCGTGAATTTTCTTCGTGATCCATTATTTCCCAAAGGGCCTTCCTGAGAATTTTAATTTTCTCAACTAACCTTTAAGGAAAGCTTACTCTTCGTGGAAAAAACAACGCGATAACCGCGCTTAGTTATCTATTATTGCAGAAGAATCTTAAAAAGCCGGCTCACACACTCGGTTTTCCCGTCTGTGGATCCGCCTTTTTCCAGGTCTTTGGCCATACGCTTGCCAAGCTCAACACCGGGTTGATCAAACGAATTGATATCCCAAACAACCCCCTGAACAAACGTTTTGTGTTCGTACAAAGCCAGCAACAAGCCCAGATGGTAGGGATCAAGTTTTTCAAGGCTTATGAGGTTCGACGGACGACACCCGGGATATACATCTTCCGGCTTTGCGGCGCTTGCTTGGCCGAAAGCAAGGGCCCCCATCTGTGCCGCCAGATTTGACAGTACCGCTTGATGATGATCGGGCTTGTTCAGGTCATCGTGCGTCACCGCTATAAAATCGGCAGGAATGACGTCACTGCCCTGATGCAGGCATTGATGAAAACTATGCTGACCAACAGTTCCGCATTCGCCGAAAATGACGGGGCTTGTCGCGTAATCGACGGCTTCCCCCGCCCAGGTTACTGATTTTCCGTTACTTTCCATTTCGAGTTGCTGCAAATAGCGCGGCAAGTCCCGCAATCTTTCGCAATAAGGCAAAACGGCCTCTGCGGAACATCCTCTAAAATTGCGGTTCCAGACACTGAGCATGGCGAGAATAACCGGCATATTGACAGCCAGCGGCGCGGTTTTGAAGTGCGCGTCCATAGCAGCCGCCCCTTTCAACAAATCGCGGAAGTTCTTGTTGCCGATGGAGAGGGCAACGCTCAGGCCGACGGCAGACCATAGGCTATAGCGCCCGCCCACCCAATCCCACATCGGAAATAAGTTGTCGGAATGAATGCCGAATTTTTCGACTTCTTTCGCATTCGCGGAAACGGCGACAAAATGATGGGAAACAGCTTTTTCGCCAAGCTTATCGACGATCCATTTTCGCGCCGTACGTGCGTTAAGCAGCGTTTCCTGCGTCGTAAATGTTTTTGACACAATGATAAAAAGAGTCTCATCAGGATCGGCTTTTTGCAAAACGCTCTCGATATCGAAAGCATCAGCATTGGCGACATAATGCGTTTCAAAATTTGATGTGTAGGGTTTAAGAGCCTGTGCCGCCAAACGCGGCCCCAAATCGGAACCCCCGATGCCGATATTCACGATCGTGCGAAACGGTTTGCCGGTAGCGCCCTTTCCTTTTCCGTTTCGCACATCGTCGACAAAAGCAGCGATGCGTTTTTGCGTCGCGCGCACTTCCGGCATAACGTCAAGCCCATCAACCAAAACAGAGACATCGTCCGAGCGGCGCAGGGCGGTGTGCAAAACGGCGCGATCTTCGGTCGCATTGATTTTTTCTCCCGAAAACATGCGTTCGCGATACCCTTCGATGGTCTGAAAGGCAGCAAGCGCAAGCAGAAAGGACATCGTTTCTTCCGTCACATTTTGAAAAGCATACGTAAGACGCAAGCCTTCATGAGCAATACTGAAGTTTTCAATTCTTTCGGGATCACTCAGGATTTTCTTCATGTCCTTAACGCGAAGCTCGTCGCGATGCCAAACAAGGTTCTTCCAAGCCGGTGATGAAGTTATGCTCATTGTTTTACGGTGTCCTTTGTTTGCGCAGGAACAATGCTTTTTGGCTTTCCCACCATGACGAGCGTCATCTTATCGGGATTAAAAAAACGTTCAAGGACGCGTTCGATATCCCCCTTTGAAACGCTACGAATAAGCCGATTATAGCGATCAAGATAATCGCGTCCCAGCTTCTCTCTTTGCATCGAAACGAGAAGGCCGGCGATTTTATCCGTGGACGTCAGCGCCAAGGGCATTGCGCCCGTCAGATAATCTTTGGCGGCTTCAAGTTCTTTTTCCGTAAGTCCTTCGTCATGAAAACGGCGGAGCGCGTCAAGAATTGTGTTCAGAGCCTCGGCTGCCTTCGGATTATCGACGGCCGCCCCTCCGACAATCAATCCTCCATGTTGCGCCGGAGACAGGTATGTCGAAATTCCATAGGTCAGTCCTTTTTTGTCGCGCACTTCCTGCATGAGGCGCGAGGCAAATCCTCCGCCGCCAATGACATAATTGGCAACTTCGGCAGCATAATAATCGGGATCGCTTCGCTTCGGCCCCGGCATGGCGAAGAGTAATTCGGTTTGCGTTCCATCGCGCCGCACAAGAACCGTCGGCGTCTTTTTTATTTCCGGACTATCGGCAATAGGAGTCAACTGCGCGCGCGCAGGCAAATCGACAAATGTTTTATCAAGCGCAGCCGAAAGTTCGTCGGGCGTCATGTCTCCGGCGACGGCTACCGTCAACGTCGCGCGCGCCAAATGCTTTGCCGCAAATTCCTGAATATCGTCGCGCGTAATGGATTCAAGCGTTTTCAGGGTTCCAAGCCGCCTCTGGCTGTAGGGATGGCGCGCATAAATCTGCGATACCAGAGCGTTTCGCGCCTGCCAGTTCGGATCGGAAAACTGGCGGCGGATGCCCGACAAATGCTGCGCGCGCTGACGTTCAATGTCAGCCGCGTTAAAGCGCGGCTCTGTTATGGCAAGACGTAAAAGATCAAACGCCGTATCCTTATCCACGCTGAGACATTTCAAACCGCCGCTGATCTTGTCTCTTTCGGCGCTAAATCCGATGGAAATTGACCGATCCGCCAACTGTTGTTGAAAGGCCGCCGCATCATAGGGCCCCGCCCCTTGGGTCAACAGTCCAGTCGTCAACGCCGCAAGTCCTTGCTTGTCGGCAGGATCTTGCTCGTTTCCGCCCTGAAAGGCAAAATGCATCGCGACGACAGGCAATTTGTGATTTTCGACGAGCCAGGCCTTAACCCCGGATTTTTTGCCGACGACTTCCTGGATGTTGATGGCGTAAGCAGGCAACGAGATGAGCAAGAGAATGGCAAAAAATAACAAAAAGAAAATGGGATCCCCGCCTTCGCGGGGATGACGGGATTTGTGCTGCGTCATCGTTTGCCCGCTCCTTTTTCGGAAACGGGTTGAACCGTCTTTGGCTTTTTTGCCTCCTTGCGCGGCGCAGGCAAAAAAGCGCCCATGATCTGGCGTTTTGAAGAAACAAGTTCGCGCAGCGCCGCATTGACTTGATCGACACTGACGGTATTGATACGATCCGGCCATGCTTCAGCATCGGCAACGCTGTGTCCGGTAGTCAACGCCATGCCAAAGACATATCCGGGCATCATTAGCCCCTCACGAGCGAAAATAGCTGCGCGTTGGAAGCGTTGCTTAGCCTTTTCGACATCCGTCGCGTTTAGCCCTTTTTTTGCGGCCTCGTTTAGCGTTGAACGCAGAGCTTCTTTAAGTTTTTCATGAGACTGCCCGGCGCGTAAAGATGCCGTTAGTGCAAACGTTGTTTCACCGCGCGCATCGGGGTCGTAACTTGCGTTAACCCCGCTGGCGATGTCCAATTCCTTCACCAGTTTTTTGTACAAAATGCCGACTTCGCCGCCGTCCAAAACTTCGGTCAGGACTTCATACGCGTAAGCGGGGATATCCTTTTGCGTGGCATAGGACGGCGCTACAAAACGCCAAACAATTTCCGGTTGTTCAACACGCGCGTCCGTATACGTAAATTCCTTCTCTTGCGGTTGCGGCGCAGCCCCGAAGTCACGCGGAGGCAAAACATTGCGTTGGGGCACGCGGCCATAGGTGGCGGCCGCAAGGCTGATGACGTCTTCGACTTTCACATCCCCGGAAATGACGACGATGGCGTTGTTCGGCGCATAAGCAGCGTCGTAAAATTTGCGCACGTCCGACACGGAAAGCTTTTCGACATCCTTCATCAAGCCGACGATAGGCCGTCCATAAGGATAGTGCGGCATAAACTTGTGCTGAAGTTTTTCCATAAATATTCCTTCGGGACTGTTATCGGTGCGCTGCTGGCGTTCGCGAAGAATGACGCGCAGCTCCGGCTCTGCCGTTTCTTTTATCAGGCGCAGATTCTGCATCCTGTCCGCTTCCATCTGCATAATCATCGGCAGACGATCAACGGCGACTTTTTCATAATAGACGGTGTAATCGTAGGACGTAAAAGCGTTATCATCTCCGCCCTGCCCCGCAATGATTTTGCTGAATTCTCCCGGCGCGACGTTTTCCGTTCCGCGAAACATCAGGTGTTCGAGATAATGCGCAAGGCCCGTTTTGCCCGCGATTTCATCGGCAGCGCCGACTTTGTACCAGACCATCTGGCTGACGGCGGGCGCGAGGCTGTTGGGGACGACAACGACCTGCAAACCGTTCGAAAGCGTAAAATGAGAGGGATAAAATACGGCGGCACGTGCAGTCCCCATCATCGCAGCCATGAGCCAGATGATGAGAAGGGTTGTCCGTGCGAACATTATAGTCCCAGCCAGCCGCTCTTTTGCTTTTCGATAACGGGCGTGGCGCCGGATGTTACGGATTGATTGCCTTCTTTGGCTTTCTTGAGGCGCTCGGCCTCGGCAGCGGCATCGACGATTGTGCCACGCTCTTTATCGCCGTTCCAATTTATAAGCCGTTGAACAAGATGCGATGAGGCAACAACTTTTTGCGAGGATTCACGATCGACGATCTCGCGGATATTGGGATCGACCTTGGTCGCGCCCGAAGCTTCGAGAAGGGCCGTTTCCCCCTTTGAAGGAGCTTGAGCCTTTTTCGGAACTTTGGCGCCGAATAAAGCCTCGCTGGCCTGTTGATCGGTCTCGATGGCTTGGGGCCGCGCCACGCCCGGACGCGGAGGATGCAAGCCGTAATCCGGCGGCATCGACAAGGGCGGGCGTTCGACAACGGCAAATTCATCAGGAGGATTGCGCCCGAAACCTAAATCTTCGCGCAATTCGCTGCACGCCGCCATGGAAATCGCGGCGACGCCAAGAAGAAAAAAGGAACGTGAGTGAGACATGGATTTCTCGTAGGCCAAAGAGTAATTTACCAAGATGGATCCCCGCTTTCGCGGGGATGATGGCTTTCGCCATCATTTTCCCCTTACCATACCATCGATTAGGAGAAGCGCAACGCCCGTAACGATAGCCGCGTCGGCAACATTAAAGGCGTACCAGTGAAGATTACCGTAATAAAAATCGAGGAAATCGACGACAGCGCCATAACGCACACGGTCGATAACGTTGCCGATAGCCCCGCCCATAATCGCGCCGAGAGCCAAGGCAACGGTGGTCGAGCTTGTCCTCATTAGCCAGCGCCCAAGAAGAAAGAGTATAACGACGGCGACGGCGATGAGGACATAAGGGAGAACGCGCTCCCTGCCGTGGTTTAAAAAGCCGAAGGTAACGCCCTTATTCCAGACGAGAACAAAATTGAGAAAGGACGTGATCGGAAGCGTGCGATGCACGTCGTCAAGGCGGTCGAGAATCAGCCATTTAGTTAGCTGATCGACAAGCCCCACAAAGGCCATAGCGTAAAAACCGATAATCGCGCGACGTCGTGCGGCCATGACTCTCCCAAGGAAAAAGGACTAGCGGAAAGAAGCTAGACGAAAGGCAGAAAGGGGGCAATGGGGAAAGAAGGCGCGCCTCTAAAAGTCGGTTACGCAGCGCATTTTTCCATCTTTATTGATTTGTCGCTTTGTCGTGTGCTAGGTTCGATGTCGAACGTTTTCACTGCAATTCTAAGATTGTCTTTAAAACAAAATCCGCCAACGCCGTTTGACAGCAATTCCATAGCCTTCATTCGCATTCCCGGATGAATGTCCGCCGCCCCAGAGTCCTGATAAAGCGGCACGTAGCCAGAAATTTCTTCTAACAAAAAGTTCCGTGATAATGATAGCCGCGCGGATCCAAATTCTTCGCCCCTCTTGAGACAACGCTGAGCAAACTCATTTAAATCATGGTCAACCGCTTCAGAAAACTCTTTGTTATTTTCATAAAGGGCACAAACTCGCTGAAAGACCTCCGGATAGCGCGGATGAGACAGCAGACTATCCCATCGAACAACATCGATAAAAACATCAGAAGAGAAAACGTTAGCCTTCAACCATAAATCCCCGTCGTTTAGCGCCTTTTTATAAGCATCTTCTGGAGACAGCCCAATAGACATTAAATTGTAACGCTGTATTGTATCGTGCAAACAAAGCGTAACATCGTTGAAATTCTGCATTACCCAATTAAGGATGCTTCTTGTGCGCGGATCAAAGGTTGGATTAGAGGGCACACTGATTTGCAGGCGCGCAGACGCATATCTCTGCCAGCCCATAGCATGACGCAAAATAATCTTATAATTCCCACGAGCAACAACTTGATTATTCGTATTTTTCATTTGTGTTAGATCCCTTTGGACTTTTCGCTTGTGACCAAACTAAATCAAAAAAATTCTTATTTGCTTGTGCAATAGCCTTGTCATGAACAACTATAACTTTCTGAAAATCTTCAGTCAGGTATGCGCATATATCATCAAAAAAAACCGAAGCTGCGTTTTGGTAATAACGTGACGGGATTTGACGATACCAATCTAGCGGACCTCGAATATGGTTGTTGCCCTCTTTGATTAGCTTTTTATATTTTATGCCTTTCCTTACAATTCGCTTAAAAGCTTCATGTACTTCCTGAGGAGAAAGGGACTCATCTGCCATACAGACAAAAAATTCTTCTCCTTTTTGCAACTGATAATAGATTTCATCTAGCAATAGCGCATAGCAATTTGGGCCATCTATTTCTCGAACTTTATGGTCATAAAGACGAACACCTTGGTTTTCTGTAAATTCAATTCCCTTCTCTCTAAAAACTTTCATAATATCCGCAATCGTTCCTTCCCTCGGTTGGACGGAGCCGTCTTCGATTTTGCTGATGCCTTGTTTGGTAAGACCCGCTGCATTGGCCAGATCGTCCTGGCTCATGTCCAGAAGGGCGCGCGCGGCGCGTATTTGTCTGCCTGTAATCATCCTAACCACCAAATCCAAAAAGTGTGCACTGCACCAAAAGCGTATTAGGGATACTATATATATATGAAAGTAAATCAATGTCAATTTATAGTAGACAAAAGTCTCTTTTTCGGGTATAACTCATATATAGATAGGGCAATTATATTCAGGTTATTGATTTTAAAGGATTTTTTCGAATCTATTTTGGAGAAGACGGAATGCCTGATTTTTATAAATATATGATGCGCTACGGCGAACACGGCGTTCAAGCTATTGTTGAAAACGTTGAGCGTAGCCAAGGCATCCGTCACGAAACACCGGTTCCGTTGGAACACCGTTGGAACCACGTCATGCAGGACACCCGATCAGAACAATCCAGCATGGCGGCGTAAATAGACTGCAAAAATAGGGGCAAGTTGAAGCCCCTTTTTGTTAACCGGAATTAAATTATTAAAACAAATTAAGCAACGCGAGACACTATGGCAACGAAAACACCGCAATCAAACATCGACAGCACGGCTCCGATCAACAACCTTGAGCTCGCGTCGATTAAATCTCTTTTAGCCTATACCGCTTATGACAAGCATGTCAGCGAAGCCGTCGTCCGCGACGTGTTTTCTTCCCGCTTTGGCGTTAATGAAGTCGAAAAGCTGCCGCGTAAGTCATTTGAAGATGCCATCCGCTTCTTGGTCGATATTCAGATCGAGATGATTCACTAATAAAAAACACTTGCGTGGTGACCCCGTTTCGTCCATTTTGCGCGCCTTACGACCATTGTGGGCCTGTAGCTCAGTTGGGAGAGCGCAACAATGGCATTGTTGAGGTCGTCAGTTCGATCCTGATCAGGTCCACCACTTCTTTATTTCTGCGTTTTTCATGTTTGCGCGCTTGCGCCGCTTCGCGGCTCAGCGACGCGGGGGCATTGTTGAGGTCGTCAGTTCGATCCTGATCAGGTCCACCACTTCTTTATTTCTGCGTTTTTCATGTTTGCGCGCTTGCGCCGCTTCGCGGCTCAGCGACGCGGGGGCATTGTTGAGGTCGTCAGTTCGATCCTGATCAGGTCCACCACTTCTTTATTTCTGCGTTTTTCATGTTTGCGCGCTTGCGCCGCTTCGCGGCTCAGCGACGCGGGGGATCGATCCTGTTCATATCGATTATTGCCCTTGGCCTCAAAAAGGGCTTCTTATCTCAATAAATCCAACAATCTTGTAGAGCGTCTTTGTTTCGGCTAACGTCCCCGCTTCCGTTTTCGGCAGAAAATGCCGGAAAACGGGTAAATAGGGCGTGATTGCCCTCGCGGCCTCTGATAAAAGGGCTGCGGTCAGGCTTTAGCGGGCGTGGCGGAACTGGTAGACGCGCTGGGTTTAGGTCCCAGTGACCAAAAGTCGTATGGGTTCAAGTCCCTTCGCCCGCACCAGTTTACGCAAACGCATAGCGTGTGCGTAGACTGTCCGGCATAGCTTTAGCGAAGCAGGGCATGTAAATTAGAGTGTTTACTGTTTAGATAGAATAGGATTGCAAGCTACAGAAAGACACGGCTAGTTCAGGTTGAGCCTAACCGCTACCCCGCCCCTAGCCCCTCCCTCAAGGGGAGGGGAATTCGTGCGGGATCGCTCCAGCTTGATTCTACCCGATCGAGGAATGCTCTAGGAACAGATACTTAAACGAACAAGGAAAAAACGGATCATGACTAAAGTTAAAGTACTGAAAGAAGAAGGTTTGAAACACGAATTCTCGATCATCGTCCCGAAGAAATCGGTCGACGAGCAAAAAGATCTGCGCCTCGCCGAAATTGCCAAAACGGCAAAAATGCAAGGCTTCCGCCCAGGCAAAGTGCCCCTGAATGTCGTCAAGAAACGTTATGGCGCCGAAGCGCACGCCGATGCTTTGGATAAAACCGTCTCCGCCGCCGTTGAAAAAGTTCTTACCGATCACAAGTTGCGCCCCGCGACGCAACCGAAGATCGAATGGGTCAGCACCGAAGAGGACAAGGACGTCGAGCTTAAGCTGACGGTTGAATCTTTACCCAGCATCAAGGTCGGCGATTTCAGCACCATCGCTCTTGAACGCCCCATCGCCGATGTCGAGGCGGCAAAGGTTGATGACACCATTTCCAAATTTGCAAAAAGAATGCGTCAGCCCGAAAAAGTAACCGACGCGCGCGCGGCAAAAATGGGCGACATTCTTGTTATTGATTTTGACGGCAGCGTCGGCGGCGAAAAGAAGCCCGGCATGAACGGCAAGGATCATTCTTTGGAACTCGGCTCCAAGTCCTTTATCGATACGTTCGAAGAGCAGCTGGTCGGGAGCAAAGTCGGCGATAAGAAAAAGATTTCCGTCACGTTTCCCGATGCCTATCACGCCGCCGATTTGGCAGGAAAGAAGGCCTCTTTCGACGTCGAAATCAAGGAGTTACGCCAACACAAGCCCGTCGAGTTCAACGACGCCCTCGGCAAGGAAATGGGCTTTCCCTCAATCGAAAAACTGCGCGAGCGCGTACGCGACGATATCGGCGTCGATTACAAACGCATCAGCCGCGCCGTTGTCAAACGCGCCTTGATGGACAAACTGGCGGCAGCGTACTCTTTCGAGGTTCCAGGCGGTCTGTTGGAATCGGAATTCGGCAATATCTGGAAACAAGTCGAAGAGGCTAAAACCAAAGGCGAACTTCCCGAAGACGATAAAAAGAAAAGCGACAAGGCCTTGCGCGAGGAATATCACGGCATTGCCGAACGTCGCATTCGTCTGGGTCTTTTGCTGGCCGAAGTCGCCACACAGAATAAGATCGAAGTGACAAGCAACGAATTGCGCAACGCTTTGATGGCCGAAGCGAAGCGTTTCCCCGGTCAAGAGAAAGCCGTATTTGAATACTACACAAAAACGCAGGGCGCTTTAGAGCGCATTCGCGCGCCTCTTCTGGAAGAGAAGGTTGTTGACTTCATTCTCGGCAAGGCCAAAATATCGGAAAAGAAAATGTCCGCCGATGAATTGTTGAATTTACCTGAGGAAGACTAGGGCTTTTCGAATTAGATAAAACAACGGCCGAAGGAGACCCCTCACCTGCAAAATCTAGGGGCTTACTGATCGCAAGCCCAAGATTTTGCTTCCTCTCCCTCAAGGGGAGAGGGAAAATAGAGAGAGCAGTTCTTGATTCTATATGATTGGAAAAGGCTCTAACTTGTTTGCCATGCACCCGCTGATCAAAAAAAGCCTGCCTTTGATTGAAAAAAGTTTGTCTATGCCTATGGCCGCAAGGCTTTTGCTTCTTGTGAACGTCGGCGCGTTGCTTTCTGCCTTCGTCCTGCAGTTCGGGTTTGACGTTAAGCCTTGTTACTTGTGTCTATGGGCGCGCATTCCCTATGCTTCTGTCGCAGCTTTATCTTTTCTGGCATTGGTTTGGAAACCCTACGGGCGGCATACGTCTGCGCTGCTCGGCTTGTGCGCCGTTGTCTATCTTGCCGGCATGGGCATTGCCATTTTCCAAACGGGCGTCGAGCAGCATTGGTGGCAAAGCGTTTCCGGTTGCGAGGGACAAGATTTCAAAAATTTATCTCCAGAAGAAATACGTCAGGCTCTGCTTCGAACGGAAGACGTGCCTTGTGATATAGTTTCATGGTCGATATTCGGGTTTTCGCTGGCCAATATGAATATCCCTCTCTCGTTTGTTCTGGCCTTTTTTGCCGCGATGGCAGCTAAGCGAAACAAGTGAAAATCTTTCCACGTTTTTTGCCCCAAGGGCAAGAAATGCCGATAAAACAAAAGACCGGCTAAGGAAGAGTCAACAGAATCAGTCCAATGCCGCTTTGGCATAAAGCTTGCTGATACCCGTCTGAGATTATTCACCCTGCCCTTTTGGGGCGGAATCAACAGACGAGGTATACAATGTCTCTTTTCGGAGCTCTTAACGTCGCCGTTTCCGGTCTTAACGCGCAATCGCAATGTATCGGCAATATCGCAGACAATTTGTCAAACGCCCAAACGACCGGCTTTAAATGTATTGGCACGACGTTTTCGGACTTGGTGACCGCATCAAGCGCGACGTCCAACAGCCCTGGCGGCGTAAGAGCGACGCCTAGCTATCAAAACGACGTTCAAGGCAACATCGGGTCAACGGCAACGACAACCAATCTGGCCATTTCCGGCACCGGATATTTTACCGTTACGACAGCAACGCAGGATGCCACGGGACAAACCATCTTCACGGGGTCGAATTATTACAGCCGTGCAGGCGATTTTACGCTCAATAAAGAAGGTTATATGGTGAATAGCTCCGGTTACTTTTTGCAGGGTTATACCATTACAGGCTCTGCTGTTGATACGTCAGGCGTATCTCCGATTCTCATATCTTCGCTGCTCGACAACCCAGAAGCGTCAACGACCATCACCTATGTCGGCAATTTGCCCGCCGGCGTGACGGACTATACATCAGCAGCATCGACCGTCGATGTGTATGACGCTTTAGGAAGCACGCATCAAACCAGCATCACGTGGGAAACAACGGCGACAACGAACGTTTGGTTGGCAACAGTCACCGTCGATGCCGGCGGTGATATTATCGCGCCGGATACTTATAACTACATCGCCACCTTTGAAGTGGCTTTTAACAGCTCCTCACCTGCTGGTACTATTCAGACAATTACGGGCATTTCTTCCGGTTATTATGTATCTACAGATGATACCCATGCCCTTACGACGGATCTTGGCGTTCCTGAAGTCAGCACCGATACAGCAGGCCAGCCGGCCATAGTCTATCTTGGCGGCGCGGCAGGCGACCTGCATTTTCCAGGCGCCGGAACTCAAACGATCAACTTCAATCTCGGAAATTACAGCGTAGCAACCGGACTGACGCAGTACGCAAATTCAACGTCAACCGTCTCCGTGTCGTCGATTTCCCAAGATGGTCTAGGAGAAGGCTCTTTCAGCAGCATCAGTATCGACAAAGACGGCATCGTTTCGATTAACTACACGAACGGCAGCGTTCGTAAAATCTATCAGATTCCGCTTGCGGCGTTCAATTCCCCGGACAATCTGCAACGCGGCTCCGGCGGCGTTTATAACGCAACCATCGCTTCGGGCCCCGCGAACTTGCACTTGGCAGGAACCAATGGAACGGGAACCATCGCTAGCGGATCTCTTGAAGCGTCAACCGTCGATATCGCGAGCGAATTCACGACGATGATTCAGTCGCAGCAGGTTTACTCCGCAAACGCCAAGATGGTGTCGGCCGTCAACAGTATGTTGAGCACGATCATTCAGGCCGTTCAGTAATCTATCATCGTTGCGAGGCCGTTTTAAACGGTCTCGCGGCGGAAATTAGGGGCTTTTTATGTCAATAGCTGGCGCTCTTTCCGTCGCTCTCTCGGGGATGCAGGTAAGTTCCACGGCCGTGCAAACCATATCGGGAAACGTTGCCAACGCCCAAACGGCTAATTATACCCAAAAAAATATCAGCCTGGCACCCGTCACTACGGGATCGTCGTTGGGTGGCGTCACGATCACAGGCTATACCCGCGTGACGAACGACGTCCTTTTTACGACGCTTAATAACGCGACATCGGACGCTTCTTATTACAGCACTCAGAGCAACTATCTTAGTCAAGTCCAGTCAATCCTTAATTCAATCGGCAATCCTCCCGCGCTTTCCGGAGACTTGGGCGATTTTCAGGCGGCTTGGACGCAGTATGCCGCCGACCCCAGCAACTCCACATTGGAAAAAAACGTCGTCTCCACAGGACAAGCGCTTGCGAACACGATCAGCAGCATCGCTGCGGATATTTCGACTTTGGAAACAAACACTAAAAACGATCTTTCAACGTCAATTTATTCGCTGAATTCCACTTTGAAGACAATTCAGGAGTTGAACATTCAAATTACCTCGGCTCTTTCCAATAATCAGCCGACCGTCAATCTGGAAGATGAGCGTGACACCGCGATTAACATGATCGCTTCGTTCACGAATGTCGTCGTCATGCAGCGCGATAACGGGCAAATTGCGCTTTATACTCCCACCGGCACAGCCCTTCTCGACCATCAAGCGCAGACTTTCAACGTCGGCCCGGAAGGCAACACCGTTGTCAATTCCGCAGGATCCGATATCACAGATTCATTAGCGGGCGGGACATTACAGGCTCAAACCGATTTTCTTGCTTCGACAGCAACCGCTTCCAACGGCGTCGGGGTTATCGTAAAATTAAAATCCCAGTTGCAGAATTTCGCCAACATGTTCGTCGCAACAACGGCGGACGGAAACAGTTTCGCGGACGTCTATAACGCCGCCGCCACAGAAGCCGGCGAACAGGCATCGAGTTTCTTCACTGCAAATGTAGATTTTAACGGCTTGCCGAATCTGACAAGTTTTTCCGTCAATGCCGACCTTATCAGCGGAGCGACAACCGTTAAGTCGGCGGCTGCCGTTGATATCAACGACGCTTTTTCCGCAACGGATATTGCCATTACGACGACGGATATGGGCGGCGGCGTTTTTACCTATAATACAAGCAGCACGTTTTCGTCGGATGGCCTGATAACTCAATCGCAAACTTATTCCGGCATTGTTACGGCAATATTGTCCGGATTCCAACAAGCGGCAAACACCGTTAAAGCCCAATATGAAACGGCTGCAACACAACAAGAATATTATCAAAGCTCTCTCTCCAGCCAAACGGGCGTTAATACGGACACCGAGCTGGTCAATCTGACCAATTGGGAAAATAGCTATGCCGCGTGCGCGCACTTAATTTCAACGATTAAAGAAATGATGAAAATACTGGAAGGCATGGTGACCTAATGAGCATAACGTCCATCAGCAATTTAAGTATTGTAAGGAACTTGACGTCAGCGCTTCAAAATCAGCAGTTATCCTTGTCCGAGCTGTCCAGCCAGCTTGCGACCCAGAAAAAACATACCGATTTGACGGATTACAGCGCCAACGATGCCCGTAATTTGATCGATCTGCAAGCCGCTGGGACACAATGCGATGCGTATATCAGCGTCATTGCAACCGCAAGCACAAATCTGTCCATTTATGACACGATCATGACGGATTTGGAGGAAATCATTTCTCAAGCGCAAAGCCTTGCAAACAACAACCCGACCTACACCGAGGACATTGCCTCAAACGTCCTTATACAAACCAATAATTATTTGAAATCCGTTACCGTCGATCTTAATCAAACGATCAACGGGCGCTATATTCTTTCAGGATCCCGCTACAACACACAGCCCGTTCAGGATTTGTCCGCGCTTCCTTTATCTACTCTCGACACAACCATTTATACCGATAATTTGACTTTGCCGAGTTACGATACGGAATTCGTCGAGGGCGCAGGTTCGACAAGCGCTACCGCATACACCACGGATCGGGCGATGATTGACGATGGATATATCGTCGATTATGGCATTACCAGCAACGACCCCGCTATTCAGAAGGTTGTCATGGGGCTGCGTTATCTGCAGGCGGCAGGAAATTCCACCGACACCGCGACTTATAAAAGCAACATGACCCAGGCTTCCACATTGCTGGCTTCCGGGTTGGCTCAAATCCAGAATTTACACACGAACATAGCGAACAATGTTAACGTGATGGCTATGGAAAAAGAGGCTCAAAAAACAGAAATTTCAAATTTAACGGATCGAGTCTCAAATATTCAGCAGGTTGATACGACGGAGATCGCGATCAAAATAACCTCGTTTCAGTCCGTTCTTCAAGCTTCCTACTCTGCGACGGGAAGCATATTAAAAATGTCGATTGTAAATTATCTCTAGTCCAATCCTTAGAAGGAGTTTATCATGGAGTCTCTTCCCGGATATCAATGTTCATGGGGTTCTGGTATGAAGCCACTTTCGACTTTTAGTCCTATTTCCTTACGTTATATCGCGGCCTTACGCGGCAACAGGCCTAAAAAGACAGGAGTCGAGTTTGCCTATGCCGACGTATCCTGTTCCTCGCCTGAAAATTTTATTTGCCTTGCGGCGAGCAATCCTGAGGGACGCTTTTATGGTTTTGTACCCGACGACACAGCGCGCCAAACGGCTGAAGAAGCCGCTGCGCAACGCGGCACTTTCAATGTTATCTTTTTGACGGGAACTCCTTCTGAAATTCTGGCGCGAATTGCCAATGGTTCATCCCTGCCGCCGATGCTTGATTATTTGTGTTGCGACGAAAGCGTCACTCCCCTTATAGCCTCCGAGCGTTCCGCGCTTTTCGACCTGGCGCAGAAACGCCTTAATCCCGGAGGATTGTTTGTTTCGTCCTATCGCGCCTACGATCGCGAAGACGGAGCTTTGCGCTTTCTTGTGCAGGAATTGGCGCCGGAGATGGATTCCGAGCAAAAACAGGATTTTCTGACCGAGATAAAAACTTTGGGGTCTACTTATTTTGCCCGGCATTCCGACACGGCAAAGGCTTTGGATCAAGCCATCGCCAAAAACGCGCCGAGGGATTTTTTCTCCCTTTATGACGGCACGGCTGCGACATCAAAGACGTTCGATACAATGGTCGCCGCAGGATCACATGGATTACTTTATGCCGGAGATGCAATCTTGGCATCAAACTATGTCGAATTGGCAATTCCGCATGAGGCTCAGGATTTGGTCGTTTCTTGCCGCAACAGCCCTCTCTATGAACCCATCAAGGACTTTACGCTTGACCGCGCGGTTCGTCAGGATATTTGGATTAAGGCTCCTTGCGAGCAATCGGTCAGCCCCGCAGAGCTTTTTGGCGGGTTTGCCTATGGCATCGTTCTGCCGCGCGAACAAATCCCTACCGCTTATACTGCAAAAGGAAAAACGATTGATTTGTCGAGTCCGCTTTACGACAAGCTTCTCAATCTGATGGTTCTCATGCCCATTGGCGTAGGCGATGTTCTCGTATATCCCTCCTGTCGCGGCGAAGAACCGGAAAAAATTCTCGAAGCCTTTCAGCTTCTCGTTGCGTGCGGTTTTGCAAGCCCGATGCGCGGCGTCATGACCTCAAATAACAATTCCGATGTTTCTCAATCGCGTCTTGTCGGTAATTATAATCGCTTTCTCGATAAAACAAGCCTGACGGATCAGGATGTTTTGTTCGCCTCGCAAGTTACAGGGTGCGGCGTCGTTTTGCCTGCGCGAGAAGCCTTTGTGATGCAGGCTATTAATCGCGTGGGCCTTAACGACTCGGTCGCGGCTCTTATGATGGAATTGCAACGCATCGCCCATACGCCTGCCGCGTTATCCATTATTGAAACCGAAGAGCCAACGGCAGAAATTGCGCATGCGATGATTATCGATATTGTCGGAAAATCGTTGCCCCAGTGGTACGCCTATGCCCTTTTGGAGGCCGCCTGAGCCAGAACTTTCAGGAATTAGCAGGTAAAGCAGCACGAGCTCACGCTCAAGGAAAGCTCGATCTCGCGGCGGGGCTTTGCCGCGAGATTCTTTCGGGCGAGCCGCATGATCCTAACGCTCTCCATATGTTGGGCATCATCGCGCAACAAGAAGGAAAATCAGAACTCGCGTTGCAATGGATCGACGCCGCTCTGACGGCAAAACCTAATTTTCTTGAGGCGCGGTATAATCGCAGCGTCATTTTGCGCGCCCTTCAACGCAATGCCGAAGCTCTCCAATCCATTCGCAAAATACTGGAAGCCGCGCCGGATTTTGCCGTAGCCTGGGATATGGCCGGACAAATTCTCAAAGATGACGGCGCTTTTGCCGAGGCTACCAAATGCTATACCCGCGCGGTGAATTTTCAGCCAAATAACGCCAATTTTCTTGGCAATTTCGGCTTATTGCTTTTCTCGCAGGGGGATTTGTCTGCCGCCTATAAAATGGCGCGTAAAGCTGAAACCCTTGATCCTTCCTATCCGCCCATGCTGTTAGGCAATATTCTGAGGGCATGGGGTCATCCGGAAGAAGCTGCAGTTTGTTTTGCTCGCGTTCACACTTTGCTACCCCATTTTGCCGACGCCTATGCCAGCGAAGCCATGGCACGTTTACAAATGGGAGATATTGAAGAAGGATTCGCCTTATGGGAAAAGCGCCCCGATCTTTCTTCGGATCCGAGCAAACTGCCCTTATGGCAGGGACAGAAAGTTTCTGCTCTTATGCTCTACGAAGATCAGGGTCTGGGCGACGCCATTCAGTATCTTCGCTATATCCCCTTGCTTAAAAAACGCGCGGATTATTTAACTTTGCGTTTGAGAGAACCCCTTGTGGATTTATGCGAAATAAATTTTCCGGATGTCGGCGTTTTCCGGGAAAATGAGATGGAACCTTTGGCTGAAGCGCGGTGCCGCCTGTCAAGTCTGCCTTTCTTTTTTGAAACCCGTCTGCATAACATTCCTCCCGCACCTTATCTTACGGCACCTAAGGGAAATCCATGGCGCGATCGACTATACAAGATTCCTTCTCCGCGCATCGGCCTTGTCTGGGCAGGCAACGCGAAATTCGGCAACGACGCGACGCGTTCTATCGATTTTTCCACTTTGAATCCCCTGCTTTCCTGCGGGGCGGCACATTTTGTGTCTCTTCAAAAAGACCGTTCCGACAACCCTTCGGCACCCGGTATCTTTGACGCCGCCTCGCAACTGGACAATTTTGCCGATACCGCCGCGCTCATCGATGAGCTTGATCTCGTCATTACCGTCGATACGGCAACCGCCCATTTGGCCGGTGCTTTGGGTAAACCTGTTTTCGTTCTACTGCCCTTTAACGGCGATTGGCGCTGGCTTTTGGAACGCGAAGATAGTCCTTGGTACGGCACGGCACGATTGTTTCGCCAGAAAAAACTCGGCGATTGGGGCGATGTACTTGCCCGGGTATCCATTGAAGTTCAAAAGTTTATCGATGGAGACAGAAGCGTTCTGAAGGCTTCCCCCTGGAAAGGCAAAAATTTGCGTCAAAACCCGAACGCGGTGCCGATATAATCTTCTTCCCTCTCTTGCGAAGGGCGTCATAAACGATGTATAAATTCGTAAGCTCTCTTTGCATCCACAATCGAGGATAGTTCCATGTCTCATACATCGATGATTATTAGCGGCCTCATTCTCGTCGCTCTGGTACTCTTCGTTTCGCCCAGCATAATCGCGATCAATCGCGGCCGCATTTTGCGCAATGTTGCTTTGTGGCTTGCCCTCTTTCTCGGTTTGGCGCTGTTCTATCAAACTTTCGGGCCTGACAGTCCCCGTCCGTTGTTTCAGTTGCCTGACTCGATGGTGGGAATGGGCGAACAAGCCAAACCCTCCACGGATGTTCCCGACGCTGCGAATACCAAAGAAGACAACAAGAACAACGTCGATACCGGAGAGACCGGCTTTACGCCTCCGAAAGAGTAGCGTTCGCATCTCTTGTTTTCATAAGACCGAAAAGCTCATCGGCAGCTTTACGCACGGCCACGCTGTCCGTTCCGCGCGCGACAAGAGCCGTGCCGAACTTCTCCTTCCGCATCCAAGGATAGGATCCTATGTCGATATTGGAATAGCGCGCCGCAAGAGCGCGAAGGTCGTCAGCAATATCGCTCTCGGCAACAAATCCGGAAACGGTTACGCTGTACATCGCAGGACCATGGCGCAAGCTTGATGTTACGCTGTCCATCATGCTTTGCATGATTTCGGGAACGCCCGCCAACATATAAACGTTATCGATTTTCATCCCCGGCACCGAACTAATGGGATTCTCAATCAACGTCGCCCCCTCGGGCACGCGCGCCATGCGTAAACGCGCGGGCGTTAAATTATTCTCTCCAAAATGAGCCGCAAGAAGAACCCGCGCCCCCGGATGTTCAATAACCGAAACGCCAAAGGCAGCAGCGACGGCATCAACCGAAATATCATCATGCGTCGATCCTATGCCTCCCGTCGTAAACACGTAAGTATAGCATTTCCGAAGCGGATTTAAGGCGCTGACAATATCCGCCTCAATGTCGGAAACGACGCGAACTTCTTTAAGGGGAATGCCTACCCCACCTAGTTTTTTCGCAATATAGTTTAAATTGGCGTCTTGCGTACGTCCCGACAATATTTCATTGCCGATAATAAGAAGCGCAGCCGTGGGATTGGGGGGCGTCATTTTTCAGGTTTTTCTTTTGGCGGCGCAACATTGATTTTGGGCATTTTTTGGTCGAGCCGCTTCAAAACCTCGTCGGTAATATCCAACGGCTGATCCGTCCATAAAGCCTGTTGTTTAACAATGACCAGGTTTGCCCCCCGTTCATGCGCGACCTCGCTGACAACGTCCAAGAGAGCGTTTTTCACGGCGCTCATGGCGTCAGCATAGGACTGATCCAAAACTTTACGGCGGGCCGATACGTGTTTTTCAACGGTCGAAAAACGCTGGCGCAATTGTTGTTCGCGCTCCGAATAGGCTTGGGCTGTAAGTTGGTTGCGCTGACTGGAAAGCTCCTGCTCGGCTTGCCGCAGGCTGTTTTCTTCTTTTCCAATTTCATTCTGAAATTTTGAACGTTGTGTCTCCAGCTGTTTCTGAACGCTTTTCGACGCCGCAGATTCCTGCAGTATTCTCTGCACATCGACAATGGCAATCACGGGCGAAGGCATCTTGGCGGCCGTATCCGCATAGGCCGTCATTGCCAAAACAAAAAAACACCCAAGAGATAGGGCTAAAAATCCAAAAAGCCGTCCGCGTTTCATCATTCTTCATCCTCCATCGGTATGAGGCAGGGATACTCCGTCACTGTCGGCACTTCGGCGATTTTCATCGCTGCGCGGCGCGCAGCTTCTGCATCACCCGCATGAATCGTTATGACAACCGGCACCGAATCCATCTGCGATCTGCCGCGCTGAATCAACGATTCAAAAGAAAGGGCCTCGTCACGCATAATACCTGCGATGTCTGCTACAACGCCAGGCTTGTCTTGAACCAAAAGGCGCATATAATAACGCATCGGCGGCGGTTTACCCGATTTAAGAACACGCAATTGTGCCGCAGGCATAGAGAAGGCGTAGACCTTCGCTCCCCGGGCAATATCAATAATGTCCGCCGTCACGGCATTAGCCGTCGGCTCGCCTCCCGCCCCCTTTCCCACAAGCATCACGGGGCCTACGCGACGTCCATACAAAAAAACGCCATTAAGCGTTCCATTCACGCTCGCAAGGGGGGATTTTTTGGAAACAAGCATCGGCCCAACATTCTGCTCAACCCCTTCTTGTGTCCGCTTTGCCGTACCCAAAAGCTTGATGCGATAACCAAGCTCTTCCGCATATTGAAGGTCGGATAACAAAATTTTCCGTATTCCTTCCACGCGTATGGAAGAGGTATCCGGCTTTACGCCAAAAGCCAGTGACGTCAGGATAGCCAGCTTGTTTGCCGTGTCAAAGCCATCAATGTCGGCGGCAGGATCGGCTTCGGCATATCCTTGTTTTTGCGCATCGGACAGAACCGCAGCAAAGGAAAGCTTTTCCGCCTGCATTCGCGTCAGGATGTAATTGCACGTTCCATTCAAAATGCCGGATACCCTATCGATCTCGTCGCCCGCAAAACCTTCGCGCAGCGTCTTGATAACGGGAATTCCGCCAGCTACTGCTGCTTCGAAAGATAATTGAACGTTGTTTTTTTCCGACAGCGCCGCAAGCGCAGGGCCGTGTTTGGCTATCAACGCCTTGTTTGCCGTTACAAAATGCTTGCCGCTCGAAAGGGAAGCTTCGGCCAGATCACGAGCCGCGCCTTCGGCTCCGCCCATAAGTTCGACAACAACATCGACGCCGGAAAGAGAGGCAAGCCCGCGCGGATTGTCAATCCATTCGATACCCGATAAATCGCACTCGCGTTTGCGCGATTTATCTCGTGCGCTGACAGCCTTGATCACAACAGGCATCCCCGTCCGGGATGTTATCAAATCGGCATTTTGTCGCAATTGGCGCACCAACGCGGTACCGACATTTCCCAACCCTGCAATCGCAATTTTCAGCATTTCAGCCCCAATTCCATTACTTAACTTAGGACCTATTTTCAATTAAGCAAGCTTGGGAATACGCTTAAAATTTTGTGCCAAAGCTGAAGTGTATGTTTTGGAGCTTATCATAGGATTTATATAAAACAGGCTTGGCGTAATCCAAACGAATGGGACCAAAGGGCGAGTCCCACGTCAAGCCGACGCCGATGCTCAAGTGCAGGCTCTCGTCGTTGGTAATTGTGCTTCCCGCAATTTGAGTCTGGTCGGATTTTCCCAATATGCCTGCATCGGAAAATATATGCGCTTTGAAACCAAATTCCGGAGATACCGGCACCGGCATCGACAAATCTACCGAACCGCGAACAAACCGCGTACCGCCCAAAGAATCCTGATAAACACTTGTCATGTCGCGAGAACCGATGCCCGCATATTCAAAACCACGCAGGTTGTCGCCGCCTAAATTGAAGCGTTCGTTAATCTTCGTCTCGCCGGTAAGCGCCCAAATTTGTCCTACTTCTGCCGTTCCGCTCAGAATCCAGTTATCGGTTATAGGATAGTATTGCGTGCCCCCAAGCTTTGCGCGCACCCACTTGCGTGACCCCCCAAGCCCCGCCACGTCGGTATCAAAGTGGGTTAGAAAACCCAAAGTCGGATTGAGCTTGCTGTCGCGCGTATCGTAAACGAGCGATTGGCCTATTGATGACGTTGTTGCCGTTCCCTCCTGATCTTTAACATAGAGCGACGCTGACGAAGGGACATTGGTAATTTCATCGGCATGGAAACTGTAATTCAGTTTCTGGCGTATTTCCTCGGATAACGGATAGCTCATACGCAACGTCGTTCCGGCGCTGTTAATGTCGTAAGAACTTAAATCCTGATTATCGGTCCGCGTCGCAAATAAATCGACGCCTGCCGACAAGTTACGATCAAGAAAATAGGGTTCCGTAAAGCTGGTATCGATTTGCTTCGTGCGTCCGGAAACGGTAGCCCCCAAACGCAAATCCTGTCCCCGCCCCATGAAGTTATGCTGGCTGATGCTAAAGCTTCCCAAGGGGCCATCGGTCGATGAATAGCCCGCGCCGATCATAGCCTCGCCTGTCGATTTTTCCTTTAGATCAACTTTTATATTAGCGCGATCCGGTTGAGCCCCATCGACGGGGGTTACCTTAACCTCCGAGAAGAAACCTAGATCCTTTAACTTCTGTTCCGATTTGTGTACCGCCGAGCTGTTGTATGGGTCGTTTTCGGCCAACTGCATTTCTCGGCGAACAACTTTATCGATTGTGCTTGTATTGCCATTGATATCGATACGTCCGACATAAACTCGTTGACCTTGTTTAACGATATAGTTCAGGTCAACAACCCGCGTTTCTTTGCGGCGGTCTGCGTTAGGCATGACAGAAGCAAAGGCGTATTGGCGATCGCCCAAGGCCGCCATCAATTTCGTAACCGATTTTTCGATTCCGTCCGCGTTATAGCGTTGCCCTTCTTTTGTAAACAAATACTGGCTCAGTGTTTTGCTGTCCAACCCTTTGATTTCGCTTGTAACGGCAACTTTTCCGAATTTGTATCGAGGGCCTTCTTCAACCGAAAAGGTAACAAAGAAATCATCGTGACCCGGCGTTAACTCCGCAACGGCCGACAAAACACGAAAATCAACATATCCTTCGTTAAGATAAAATTTTCTCAATAACTCCTTATCGTAACCCATGCGGTCCGGATCGTAGTAATCGGACGAAGAGAAAACCCGCCACCACGCGCTTTCGCGCGTACTGATGGCATCGCGCAATTCACCCTCGGAGAAATGCTCGTTCCCGACAAACCTAATATTTCGGATGCCCGTGCGCACACCTTCGATGATTTCAAAAACAAGATCGACGCGATTTTGTTCAAGCTTCACAATTTTGGGCTCGACAGTCGCGGCAAAACGTCCCGAGCGGCGATAGAGATCGAGAATTCTCTGAACATCGCGTTCAACGCGCGGAAGAGTATAAACCATGCGCGATTTAAGCTGGACTTCCTTTTCCAAATCCTCTTTAGAAATCGCGTCGTTGCCTTCGAAAGCCACGCGATTAAGAATGGCGTTCTCTTCAACCTCGACGACCAACGTATTGGCCTGCATCGCAAGAGACACATCGGCAAAAAGCCCCGTCGCATAAAGCGCCTTTAAGGCAGCATCGAGCTTTTCGGGAGTCGCTTCGTCGCCTTTGGCAAGGCTCAGGTAAGAAATAACCGTTTCGGGCTCGAGGCGCTGAATACCCTCGACGCGGATGTCACCGATTTTTGGAAACGACGGGGGCATAAAAGCTGCGGCTTGCCCCGCGCAAAGGCAAAACAAAACCCCGCATCCGAGAACCACCCGCAAATAACGCGCTAAACGTCCGACCATTAATAAGAAATCCCGAGTTGAATCAATCCGGCGGACAGGTTAAGAGATAAGAGAATGCTGTACAAGATATTTTAGTTGGCTTTTGGGGAAGCCTTTCTCCTTATTCCCTTGAATGTTTTGGTGCCTTCCCATGTCCTCTCGTCCCCTTGAAATTGCCGCCTTCCTTGAGCAGCACCAATGGAACCGTGCACAAACGCAAGCTTTGTGCAGCGACTTTTCGACGCGGCGTTATGCGCGCCTTACAAACGATTCGGGTAAAACGGCATTTTTGATGGATGCCGAAGAGGATCAAAAAACGCCGCAATTTGTCGAGTTGGCAAAGGTCTTGCGCCAAATGGGAATCAATGCCCCAGAAATTTATGCCGCCGACGGCGCGCAGGGGTTGGTTTTGATGCAGGATTTTGGTTCACGCAATATTGGGGCCTTGCTGGATGCCGGAGAAAAACCTTTGCCTTATTTTTTACGCGCGACGGATGTTCTGGCAAAGCTGCATCGGGAATTCGATCCGAAGCTAACGGAAAATCTGGGGCTTCCGCTTTTTGATACCGCGCTTTTCACATCGCAATCCGAACTTTTTCTCGACGCCTATTTTCCCGTCGTTATAGGGCGCGAGGCGTCGGATGAAGAGCGTAAGGATTTCTGCGCCGCATGGAAAGCCGTCTTGCGGCCTCTCGAAACAATGCCCAAAAGCCTTATGTTGCGGGATGTTATGCCTGACAATTTGATGGATCTGCCGGACGGAGAATTAGGCGTTCTTGATTTTCAGGATGCAGGTATCGGCCCCATAGCTTATGACCTCGCTTCGCTTTGCGAAGAAGTGCGGCGCGACGGCGGCTTTGCTTTGTTACCGGACGTCATCGCTCATTATCGCGAGGGGGCTCAAAATCCGGTTTCCGAATCCGATTTGCTTCGGGCTTGCACGATTTTGTCGGCGCAACGCCACATGCGCATTCTTGGAATCATCGCGCGGTTGTCCTTTAAAACGGGGCAATGCGAGAAATTCGCTTTTTTCCCGCGAATCCGGCATCATTTGCAACGTGTTTTGAAAGAGCCCGCTCTGCTTCCGGTAAGAGAGTGGGTAGAAACCTTTGACCGAATTTTGCAATGACGCAGGCTTTTTCTTCAACCGCCATGGTTCTCGCCGCAGGCTTTGGCATGCGCATGAGGCCTTTGACGTTGACGACGCCGAAGCCTCTGCAAATCATCGGCGGTCGCACGATGCTGGATCACGCGCTCGACAAGCTGATTAAGATCGGGGTTAAACGCGTTGTTATCAATACATTTTATTTGGCCGAGCAAATTGAAGCGCATGTCAAATCGCGCCGCGACATCGAGATTGTTATCTCGCGCGAGGAAGAATTGCTCGACACGGGCGGCGGAATAGCCAAAGCCTTGCCGTATTTTGAAGGCCTGCCGTTTTTCTGTCTCAACGCCGATCTGCCGTGGCTCGACGGAGACACGTCGAGCCTTACCCACATGCGTGAAGCTTGGAAGCCAGAAATTATGGATGCGCTCTTGCTTGTCATGCGCACGGAAAAAGCGCGAGGGTTTCCGTCAACCGGCGATTATGCGATGGAAAATGACGGAAGGCTGAAGCGCAAAAACGTGCCGACGCCACGACCTTTTGTTATGATTTCGGCGCAGATTTTGAAACCCGACCTTTTTGCAAGGCCTCCCGCCAAGGTCTTTTCAAACAACGTCATTTGGGATGCCGCCGAAGCCCGGCAACGCCTTTATGGAATTGAACATAACGGCACTTGCTATCACGTCGGGACGCCTGACGACTTGCGCATCGCCAACGAACTTTTAGCCTCGGGCAAAGGATGGGGCGTGTGAAGAACGTCTTCACGATAGAACCCGATTTGCCGTTTCTCGACACGCTGGCGGCGGAGGTGTGGAAACGTACCGACGGCGATGGGTTTACCTTATCGCGGCATTTGATTTTTCTTCCCACCCGCCGTGCCTGCCGCGCACTGGGAATGGCGTTTGCCAAACTTGCGAACGGCAAACCCGTATTGCTTCCGCGCATGAGGCCTCTCGGCGACATCGACGAAGATGAATTGTCGTTCGCAGACGAGGAAAGCTTCAACCAGCCTCCCGCTCTTGCGCCTCTCAAAAGGCAAATGCTGTTGGCGGAGCACGTTAAGCGCCGCGATCCTGCTTTATCGTGGGATCAGGCGGTGCTGGCGGCAGACGCCTTGGCGCGTTTTCTCGATCAGATACAAATCGAACAATGCGACATAAGTAAACTGCCGGAATTGGTCGAGGAACAAGAACTCGCCGAACACTGGCAGCAAACATTGCTGTTCCTAGAAATCGTTACGAAGAATTGGCCGCGTATTCTGGGCGAGCAAGAATGCCAAGACCCCGTTTTGCGCCGCAACGCCGTTGTCGCCGCGCAAATCGATGCGTGGCGCAAGAATCCCCCCAAATTTCCAATTATCGCGGCTGGATCGACGGGTTCCATTCCCTCGACGGCGAATTTGCTGGTCGTCCTGGCGGAAATGCCCGCGGGCGCGGTCATTTTACCGGGGCTTGATCGCACACTCGACAACGATGCATGGAGCCAAGTCGACGAAACGCATCCTCAGCACAGCATGAAAATGCTGCTTGAAAAAATGGGCGTCGAAAGAAGTACGGTCGCCGACTTTTCGGCTTCGACGCACAAAGCCTCTGCGCGCATCAAATTGCTCAGCGAGGCGATGCGTCCCGCAGGCCTTACCGACGCATGGCGCGAGTTGCAGGGAAAATTGGACAAAAACGCAACCGCAGGATTAACCCGTCTGACGCTCGGCCACCCGCAGGAGGAAGCGCAGGTCATCGCGCTGCGCTTGCGCGAGGCGCTTGAAACACCAAATAAAACGGCGGCCTTTGTTACGGCGGATCGCGCTCTGGCTGGGCGCGTGGCGGTTTTGCTGCGACGCTGGGGAATTAAGATAGACGATTCCGGCGGCGCACCGCTTGCAAGCTTACCGCCGGGGACTTTTCTTAATTTAGTCTTGGCGGCTGCGGCGCCTCATGCGGGAAATGTCGATATCCTGGCAATGCTCAAACATCCTTTGGCAGCTTGCGGTTTATCGCCCGCCGCTTGCCGCGCAGAGGCGCGTGAAGCGGAAGTCCGTGTGCGCAAACAGGAAGATGAAGACTTCGGTAAAGTCAAAAAGCTTCTAAGCCCGCTCATAAAAAAATGGAGCGGCTCTCTGCCTCTTGCAGAGCGGATCAAACTTCATATTCAAATTGCGGAAGACGTAGCAGCCTCCGATACCGAACCCGGCGAAGAGCGTTTATGGCTTGGCGAAAGCGGAAAAGACACGGTCGCATGGCTCGACGAATGGCGCGCGGGAACACAGGGGTTTCCGTCCCTTTCCGGAGATGATTATTTTGCCCTGTTCAGGTCGCTTGCCTCCTCGAAAATTCTACGCTCTTCGCGAACGACGCACCCGCGTCTTAGCATCCTCGGCCCTCTTGAAGCGCGTTTGTGCGATGCCGATCTTATTATTCTGGGCGGCATGAACGAAGGCGTCTGGCCGCCCGATGTCGGTTTCGATCCGTGGATGTCGCGCCCGATGCGCAAAAAGTTCAACCTGTCCTCGCCGGAATATCGCATCGGTTTGTCGGCACATGACTTTGTACAACTGTCCTGTGCCAAGGAAGTTATGCTCACGCGTTCCCAAAGGGTAGACGGACTGCCGACGGTTTCTTCTCGATTTTTGCTGCAAATCGACGCGGTTTTGCGCGCGGCGGGCCTGTCCGACGATAAACGGGACGCCTTGGCTCCATGCGACCCTTGGCGCGAATGGGCGCATGCGCTGGACGAGCCCGCGCCGGAGGAAAGAAAATCTTGCGCGCGCCCGCAACCCTGCCCTCCTGTCTCTTTGCGCCCGAAAAAGCTTAGGGTCACGGAGATTTCGACGTGGATGCGCAACCCTTACGCCATATACGCCAAGCATATTTTAAACTTGAATAAATTGGATGAGCTTGACGCGGAACTCGACGTCTCCGACCGCGGGATGATGATTCACGTGGCGTTGGAAAAATTTATCCGCGACTTTCCTTCAAGCCTGCCCCCCGACGCAGAAATGCGCCTTCTCACGATAGGCCGTAAGATTTTTTCCGAAGACAAGGGCAATCCGCGCGTCCGGGCTTTCTGGGAAGCGGGCTTTGCCAACATCGCGGCATGGTTTTTAGAGCAAGAACGCGAACGCAGACAAAACGGAATCCTTTCGGTCACGGCGGAGATCGAAGGCCGACTTCAAATCGATGACTTTACGCTTACGGGCCGCGCCGACCGTATCGAGATTATGAAAAACGGCAGCGTACGCATCATCGATTACAAAACCGGCGTCGTGCCGGAAAAGAAGGAAGTCCGCTTGGGCATCGAGCCCCAATTGCAATTGCTGGCCTTGATCGCCGCTTCGGGCGGATTCAAGGACCTTCCACCAAGGACATCTTCCGCGTGCGAATACTGGGGACTTAAAGGCGGCGAACAGGGCTGCAAAACCCGTATCTTCGATAAGGAACTTCCCGACCTGACCGCGCGCGCCGAAAAGGGCCTCAAAAACCTGATCAAAATATTCGCCGATCCCAAGACGCCCTACGACGCCGCACCAAGACAGCGCTTGCAGCCACGCCATAACGACTACGCGCATCTTTCGCGTCTTCAGGAGTGGGGCAGAACGGGAGACGATTCATGATAACTCCCGTCCCCCAATATTCCCTTCCCGACCCTAACGCCGGACAGCGCACGGCATCCGATCCAGCGCTTTCGGCATGGGTCAACGCCTCGGCGGGATCCGGCAAGACCAAAGTCTTGACCGATCGCGTCACGCGCCTGTTGTTGGCGGGGGTTAGACCCGAAAAAATCCTGTGCCTGACGTATACCCGCGCAGGCGCCGCCGAAATGGCGAACCGCGTGACAAGCATTTTGAGCAAATGGGCGGTTTGCGATGATATGGAATTGGATGGCGATCTCGACAAACTTCAAAACGCTCCGTCTTCGCCAAAACAAAGGATCGAGGCGCGGCGATTGTTTGCGCGCGTGTTGTCTTGCCCCGGGGGGCTGCGCATCCGCACAATTCATTCCTTCTGTCAGGAAATTCTGTCGCGGTTTCCCATCGAAGCCGGTCTGCCACCCTATTTTACCCTGATCGAAGAACAAGAACTTGAGATTCTGAAAAACGAGGTTCTCGACGACCTGCTACGCGAAGCCGCCGATCATCCTGAAAAAGAGCTTGGGCAAGCCCTTTCGGCGCTTGTTGCCTCGCAGGGCGAAACCGGTTTTTCCAAAATGCTTGAGGAATCGACGCGCGCGTGGCGAAAACTCGCAAACGCTTCAAACAAGCCCGATCAAGCGCTAAAATTGATCGCTCAAACCCGCAAATTTTTGGACCTGGAACCGGACGATACGGCGGAAAAATTTCGCCGCGAGGCCATGAAACAAGCGCCCGAAGCAGAATTACGGCAACTGGCGGCATGGGTCGCTGATGAAACGAGTCATAAGGAAGAAAGACGGAGGCTTGCCGAAATTCTGGCTACGCCAAATAAAGAATGGGCTTCAAAATTCGACGTTTACTGCCTGTTGTTTTTGACGAAGGAAAACAAGCAACGCGAAGCCATTGCCGGCAAAAAAATGCGGGGTGACCACCCCGAAATCGATGCTCTTTGTTCGCGCGAAACCTCACGCCTTCAATCCTCGATTGAGCGCATCGGCGCCGCAGAAATTGCGGAAACGACGAAGAGCGTTTTGTCCTTCGGGCTCGCGTTTTCATCGAGACTTGCCAAACGCAAGGCCTCGCGGGCTGCGTTGGATTACGATGACCTTGTATTGTTCACGGAAAATCTGCTGCGCAAAAAAGGAATTGCGCCGTGGATATTGTATAAACTCGACAAGGGTCTCGATCACATTCTGCTTGACGAAGCGCAAGACACCAGCCTTGCACAATGGAATATTTTGCGCTCTCTGACCGAAGAATTTTATGCAGGTGAAGGTGCGCACGGATATTTGAACCGCACATTGTTCGTCGTCGGCGACGAAAAACAATCGATCTTCAGTTTTCAAAACGCCAACCCCAAAGCTTTTCTTGATTATCGCACTTTCTTTTCGACCCATTTGGAGAATGCCGGAAAACGATTGGAAAAAATTCCGTTACGAACGTCGTTCCGCTCTGCGCCGGCGATTTTGAAAGCCGTCGATGCCGTGTTCGCGTCAGAGGCCGCACGCCAAGGCGTTTCGGAAGAGCCGGTTCAACATATTTCCTGTCCCAATAATGATGGCAGCGAAAAAATCGGGCGCGTCGAGGTTTGGCCTCTTTTGAAAAAAGCAGAAGAGGAAGCGAATGATGACGACTGGCTGTTGCCTACAACCTATGAAGAAGAGCGCGATCCTCAAGCTGAGCTTGCCCAGAAAATAGCGTTAAAAATCAAGCAAATGCTAGATCGCTCCGCGTTTCTGCCCGGCGAAAATCGCCCTATTGCGGCGGGAGACATTATGATCCTGCTCCGCCGGAGGGGACGTTTTGCCGACCTTATGGTGCGGGCGCTGAAAAAACAAAATATTCCGGTCACCGGCGTTGATCGCATGCATCTTGCCAATCAACTGCCGGTCTTGGATTTGTTAGCGTTAGTGCGCTTCGTTCTTCTGCCTGAAGACGACCTTAACCTTGCCTCTCTTTTACGAAGCCCTCTTTTGGGATTGAGCGAAGAGCAATTGATGAAACTCGCGATAGGCCGCAAAGAGTCTTTATGGAACAGCATCAAAACATCGCCGTCTTTTGCTGCGGTGCGCGATTATCTTTCGGATAAACTGAACGAAGCGGATTTCTCGACGCCTTTTGCTTTTCTTTCGCACACGCTCAATGCTCCCTGTCCCGCGAATGCCGAAAGCGGCCGCAAGGCGTTGTGGGCGCGGCTCGGCAACGAGGCGCTAGACCCCATCGAAGAGCTTTTGAACAAAGCTCAGAGTTTCGGACAAAACCACCCTCCTTCTCTGCAAAACTTTTTGCATTGGCTGACGCAGTCGGATGTCGAAATCAAGCGCGAGCTTGATCGCGGCGAAGGACAAGTGCGCATCATGACCGTGCACGCCTCCAAAGGTCTTGAGGCTCCTATCGTCTTTCTGCCCGATACGACCAAAACGCCGCGATCGGTAGATAAATTCCAATGGAGCGACGACGGCGCGCCTTTATTCCTGATGCGCGAACCAAAATTCGGCAAAGCAAAAGACGTGTGGCAAGCGGCGCGCGACACGCAAATGGAGGAATATCGCCGTTTGTTTTACGTCGCGCTGACGCGCGCCTCGCGAAGGCTTTATATATGCGGCTGGCAAGGTGCCAAAAACGAAGGCGACATTAGCAAAACGTGGTATGGGCTTGCCTCTTCCGCTCTGCGCCCGTTGCATCGGGAACGCGCGCTTGCTCCAAACGATGATTTTGCGCCGGAAATCTCTTTTGCCGATGCGGCGACATCCCCTCTCGCGCCGACGCATACAAAATCCCCTGAGCCGCAAAAAACACCGCTGCCTGTTTGGACCGCTATGTGCGTCGAAGAAGAACCCTCCGTTATTTTCTCAGCTCCCGCATATAGCGCAACTCTATCCGCCGCTACGCCCGATGCGGCCTTCGCTCGCGGGCGCATTATCCATCGTCTGTTGCAAAGCCTGCCCGATGTTCCGCCGGATAAACGCGGCGGGGCCGTCGATCGTTTTCTTTCCCATCCGCGCCACGGATTGACGCAGGGCGAACAAGATGAGATTGCAAAAGAGGTTCATCGGCTTTTGGAAAACAAAAAATTCGCGGCGCTTTTTGCCGAAGGCAGTCTTGCCGAAGCGCCTCTGGCCGGCCGCATCAAGGATATGAATGTTTTCCGTCAAGTCGATAGGTTGTGTCTTAACGGCGATGAGGTTTGGGTTGTTGACTACAAAACCAACCGCCCACCGCCTCCAAACGAAAAAGACGTTCCCGCCCCCTATCGTCAGCAGCTTGAAGAATACCGCACGCTTCTTCGCGGCATTTATCCGGACAAAAAAGTGCGGTGTTTTCTGCTTTGGACGTATGCGCCGGATTTGATGGAGATCTCTTTTGCTTAATAAAGCTAGTTAATAATCAGTCTCTCCGCCAAAAAATCCTTTGTGCGCGTTTCAGCTAGCGCTGAGATCTCCGCGTTATAATTTTTTCCGCCCTCAAAAGCAAAAGCGTGGCCGACTTTTTCATAAACACGCGCCATGATGACGGGATTCCGCGCAAGGCTGTGCAGAATTTTTATGCACTTATCGACTGGCATCCTTTCGTCAAGCGCGGCAAAATGCAGCAACAAGGGCATTCTGATGTCGTGGTATTCATCGAGGTTCTTGTTCAAATCTGTCGGGTAGTAACTGACTGAAGCATCGACGTCGCTTCGCGTCGCCATTAAATAAGCCAGACGCCCGCCCAATCCAAAGCCCATCGCGCCGACTTTGCCGTTGCATCCGCCCATCTTGCGAATATGGCCGAGCGTCGCAAGCAAATCGCGCACCGTTGCCTCGATATCAAGGCCTTTGGACAATTCGAAAGCGCGCGCCACTTCCTCCGACGTTTGATCGGTAAGCTGCACGTTCGGCTGCTGCCGCCAAAAAATATCGGGACACACGGCAAGATAGCCCTGCGCGGCGTAACCGTCGCATAGCTTACGCATCGCCGCATTGACGCCAAAGCAATCCGAAATAACTATTAGCCCGGGACCCCGCCCCGTGGACGGCTCGGCGAAATAGGCGTTGAACTCTGATCCCTCAAGAGAGGAAATTTTGACGTCAGGCATAAAAAGTACTGGAAATTGTGAGGATGGAAACTTTTCAGAACTCTATAAGAACTCTACAAATTTGGGGCTAAAATATTATTAATTTGGATTTCCCCTTTTAAAATGTTAATCTTTGGTTAACCTTTAACAACCGACCCCAAAAGCCCCATGAAAGTCACCGTCAATGTTGAATGTTCCCCCGAGGAAGCACGCGCCTTTCTAGGCCTTCCCGACGTCGCCCCCATGCAGCAAGCCCTTATGAAAGAGCTTGAAGAGAGGCTGCGTTCCAATATTCAGGCGATGACCCCGGATGCCATGCTTAAGACGTGGCTTCCCGCAAGCTTACAAAATGTCGAGCAGGCTCAAAAGATTTTTTGGTCGCAAATTCAGCAAACCATGAACGGTCTTGCCGCTACGACCTCCAACGCCATGATGTCCTTTGCCGACCGCGCGGAGAAGAGATAACCCTTGCCCACGATTTATGCCAAAACCGATCGTTTGGTGTTGCGCGGAATCGAAAAGAGCGAGCTCCCCCGTCTTGTCACGCTCTTGAATGTCTGGGATATCGCGCAATGGCTTGTCGTTCTTCCCTATCCTTATACGATGCAGCATGCCGAAGAGTTTTACGCCGATATGGATTTGGCGGAAGCAAGCGGCGAACCCCAGTTTTACGGAATATCGTTGAAGTCAAACAGCCTTTTGATGGGAGGGGTCGGATTGCATCCCCCTCGCGGCACTTCGGCAATCAAAGGCGATGTTGAAGTCGGCTATTGGTTGGGCAGGGATTTCTGGGGGCACGGATTCATGAATGAAGCCGTGCAAAAGGTTGCGGCTATCGGATTTTCCCGCCCGGCAACCAATGCTCTTATTGCAACGACCTCGCCAGAAAATGTCGCATCACAGAACGTTCTGCAAAAGCTCGGCATGAAAAATTTGGGCGTCATGCTTCGCGATTATTCTGCTTTGCGCGGCGATGAGAAGGTTGTTAAATGGCAGGTGACCCGACAGGAGTGGAAGGCTCCTCGCGATCTTTAAGTTATAGTAAAACCACAAACCCCAACGGATTGTTTTTATGGCAAACCCAAAACCACTTCCTTCGTGCTATGCTGACGACGCTCTCGTGCCACTCAGCCCCACCAGACCGCTGGTGTTGGTTACGGCTGCCGTTCTCATCGATAACGAAAATCATATTTTGCTCACGCAAAGACCCGATGGAAAACCGATGGCCGGCCTGTGGGAATTTCCGGGCGGCAAAGTTCGCGAAAACGAGCTCCCCGAAGAAGCCTTAGTCCGCGAATTGCGCGAAGAGCTTGGAATAAAGACAGCTCCCGGATGTTTGTTTCCTTTAACTTTTGCTTCATATCCTTATCCGGAATTTCACTTGCTCATGCCCATCTATGCCTGTCACGTCTGGCAAGGAAAGCCACGCCCTCACGAAGGGCAAGGTCTTGCGTGGGTAAAGAAAGAAGACGTTCACAAGTATGCGATGCCCCCTGCGGATAGCCGCGTTCTTCCCGTCCTTCTGGGATTAATTTAGCCTTCTTCCATATGAAGCAGCGCCGCATTACCAAGCGCAAAGGCAACAACAGGGATTGCCCATGCCGCCAACACAACGGGCAAAGTCTGGTTTATCCCCAACGCGCCAACAACATTGTTCAGCGTATAAACGAAGCTGCCCAGCAGAACACCCGCAAGTATCATGATTGTGACACCACCCCGCCTATTCATGCGCAGAGCAAAGGCCGCCGCGAAAAAAACCATCGAACATAACGACAAGGGTTGGGCTAAAATGCTCTGAAAGGCGAGCTGATGTCGCGTCTGGGGCAAGCCAATGGTTTTAAGAGCGCGAATAAAACGGGGAAGTTCCCAGAATGATATTGTATTGGGCGCGGCCATGCTTTCTTGAATTTTACCGAGCGTCAGCGTTGTTGGTAGCGTCCAGTTATCGACGTGCTGCGTCGCAGTTTGATCCATATTGACCCACGCATCCCGAACATCCCAAACGCCCTCCTGCAAAACGGCCTGCGCGGCGTCTATACGACCAAGATATTTTTCGTTATTATCATAAATAAAAACAATAACCGGAGACAACGTCAGAGGAGACATCTCGACACGATCGGCATGAAGGAGATATCGATTGGCATCGTCGCGTTGGCGAAGCCACAATCCCGCGCCAGTCAATTCAAGGGTTGGCGTGCGTTCAAGATAACGCCCTTCAAGAGCTTTGTATCTTGCGTTCATGTTCGCCCCGATTGGGTTAATGATAGCGATGTTCAAAAGAGCGAATACCAACGTTATCAACAGGGCGGGACGAACAAACTGCCACGCCGAAATGCCGACCGATCGAGCAACGATCAATTCCTGACTGCGCGTTAGCCTCCAAAAAGTGAATAGTCCGGAAAATAATACAACGAACGCTAAAATGCGTTCGATCGTTTCCGGCAATTTATAGATGCCCATTTTCAGGATTAAATTAAACCCAACGCCCTGATGCGTACTGGCACGGCGCATCAGTTCGGCGATTTCAAACAAAAAGACAATGCCGGACAAGGCTCCCAGAAATACGAGAAACCACAGAAGATACTGCCTTCCTAAATAGCGTTGCAAAACCCATCTCTCCGTCATGGGAGCACTCCTCGCATAAAACGGGACAAAAAGCGCAGCCGCAGAGAATCAGCAAACATAAACGCTAAGCCGATGGGGATCGGCAGTATGGCTACAGCATAAAGAACATAGGCTAAGCGACTATCCCTCGCGATAATGCCGCTCAGCGTCATAAACACCGCTTGCGTCACAATAATTCCCACAGCGCCGATAAGGATACGCCCCGTCATACCTCGCCTGTTAAAAGCGCCCGACAGAATAGCCGCAAAAGCAATGAAGGCGTAAGAGAATGACAAAAACGGCGTCGCAAGCCGCGCATGCAGCTCAGCCTGAAAGCGCGACAACGGCCCGCGCGCGTGTATCAACTCCGCTGATGGATTCAATAATTCCCCCACAGTCAACTCTCGCGGATCCGGAAAACGACCGGACACCGAGTTACGCAACGCATTAAGATCCAGCACATACTGGTCAAAAAGAAGTTCGGATAATTTGCCTGTCGTGCGATCAAATTCCTGGCGCCGTCCATTAAAAATAATCATCCGCGCTTGGCCGTCGGTTTCAACAACTTGCCCCGTCGCCGCCATGGTTGTTACCGTTCTATCCGGTCGCCTTACATCTTGAATTAAAATGCCTTGCAGAGAGTTGTTCTGACCGCGTTTGTTGGCAAAAAAAGTCAGCCCCTCGGATAAATCGTTGAAGCTTCCGGGATGCGACAGAAAAACCGCGTAACTATCGCGCATCTTGTATTGCTGGGAAACCAAACTGCGATTAGCCGCAGGCGCGACCCATAGCGTCAAAATCGCGCATATAACGGTGACTCCCGCCGCTAGAATCAGCGCCGGCTTAATAAGATTCAAGGGGCTTATGCCCGCCGAGCGCATGATGATCAGCTCGCTATCCGAAGCAAGTTTGTTATAAATAAAGACGATGGCAGTCCCAAGCCCAAGCGGCATAATAAGGGGCAGAAAAGTCAACGCCGAAAGCCCCAAAAGTTTAAAGAAAATCAGCATCGTGGAAGAATTTTCGATAACGAATGACAAAAGACGGAAAGATTGGGTAAACAAAACGACAAAAATTACGGCTCCCGTGGCAAAGACAAAGGCCGTTGCTAATTGGCGAAAAAGGTAAGCCGTAAGGATTCTATTCATGAGATAACATATAGCAATAATTGGACAAATACTCTAGGGTCTGGATTCTTTAAAATAGAGGAAAACATCATGCTAAAAATTGCTTTTTCGTCCGACTCCCTTCCAAACCAGAATGCGCTGGTTTTAACGGTCGCGGCCAAGGGAAAACTGGGCGAACAAGGGGCAAGATTCGATAAAAAACTTGGTGGCGCGATTTCCCGCGCGATAAAGGTTGGCTCTTTTTCCGGAGAAAAAGAAAAAACCCTTACCCTTCTTACTCCCGCCAAAACGCGTTTGACGCGATTGGTTCTTGTCGGAATCGGCGATCCGGCTTCGGCGGACGCCATTCTTTTTGCCCGCGTCGGCGCGGCGGCAATAAAGGCTCTTACCGGCAAAGAATCTCAGGCTGTTTTGCTGATTGATCACTTTAAAGGTCTTGGGCTTAAGGAAAGCGAAGCAGCGGCTCAGGCGGCTTTGGGCGCAAGATTGCGTTCTTATCGTTTTGACAAATACCACACCAAGCAAAAACCGGATGAAAAACAAACGTTAAAAACCTTGATTGTTGCGTGCAAAAAAGCGGCGGACGCTAAAACGCTTTATGCGCCTCTTGATAAAGTTGCGGATGGCGTTTTCACGGCTCGCGATCTTGTCAGCGAACCGGGCAATGTTATTTATCCAGAAACATTGGCGCAACATGCGTTTGCCCTAAAAGAACTTGGCGTTAAGGTCGATATTCTCGACGAAATCCAGATGAAAAAGCTCGGCATGGGCGCGTTGCTCGGCGTGGCTCAAGGTAGCGTTAACCCGCCGCGCCTTGTGACGATGCAATGGATCGGCGAAGCAAAAGCAAAGACCAAGGCTCCGATATGTTTTGTCGGTAAAGGCGTTACGTTCGACTCCGGAGGCATTACTCTCAAGCCGGGAGCCGGTATGGAAGACTCAAAATACGACATGTCAGGCGCGGCAGCCGTCATCGGCACCATGAAAGCATTGGCCGGGCGCAAAGCTAAAGTGAACGTCGTCGGTATTATTGGCCTTGTTGAAAACATGCTTTCAGGAAGCGCCCAAAGGCCGGGGGACATTGTCACTTCTGCATCAAAACAAACTGTCGAGGTTATCAATACCGACGCAGAAGGTCGTTTGGTTCTTGCCGATGTTTTGTGGTACGCGCAGGAGAAATTCAGTCCACGCTGCATTGTTGATTTGGCGACACTGACCGGCGCCATGATTATTTCGTTGGGGCGCGAATATGCCGGCCTTTTCAGCAACGACGACAAACTTTCCGAACAACTGATAAAAGCGGGCAAGAGCGTCGAAGAAGCGTTGTGGCGTTTTCCGATGAATGAAGCCTTCGAAAAGATGATCGATAGTCAAATCGCCGATATGCGTAATTCCACAAACTCGCGCGAAGCCGGAAGCATTACCGCCGCGCATTTTATACAGCGTTTTATCAAGAAGGGTACCCCATGGGCGCATCTTGATATTGCGGGAGTTTCCTTATTACAAGAAAAGGGCAAACCCTTATCCGCCAAGGGCGCGACGGCATTCGGCGTACGTCTTCTGGATCGGTTTGTCGCAGAAAATTTTGAAGAAAAATGACCGAAATTCGCTTTTATCATCTGACGCGAAAAACACTCGAACAAGCTCTGCCGGAGTTGCTTGAGAAAACATTGGCGCGCGAAGTCAAAGCTGTTGTTATGACAGGTTCCCCCGAGCGTGCCGAAGCCTTAACGCAACTTTTATGGACATACAACCCCGATCGTTTTCTTCCCCACGGCAATGCCAAAGACGGCAACGCAGAGATGCAACCCGTGTGGTTGACGCCTGACGATGAGAGTCCAAACAATGCCGACTATTTGTTTTTAACTGACGGCGCTACAAGCACACGCCTTAAAGAGTATGTTCGCGTCTGCGATATCTTCGACGGCGGCGATCCGGAAGCCCTCGCCGCCGCACGTCGCCGTTGGGCTGAGGATAAGAAAATGGGGCATCAGCTTTCCTATTGGCAACAAACCGATAAAGGATGGATCGACGCCACCCCCAAGGAATAAGGGGTCGTTTTTTCATTATTATTGAAATTACAATGTCCGACACTTCGCAAGCCATTATTGAACGTTTTCGCGCCGCTTACGGTAAAGATATCGATTTATCTTTGCGTCCCGCCTACCGCGATCTTTTGGAAAAATTCGGCAATCCTCAAGACCGCCTGCCTCCCGTTTTTCACGTCGCAGGCACAAACGGCAAGGGGTCAACCTGCGCCTTCCTGCGCGCGATGTTGGAATCGGCAGGATACAAAACTCACGTCTACACGTCGCCGCACCTTGTCACTTTTCACGAACGCATCCGCCTTGCAGGACAATTGATCTCCGAAGAAGAACTTGTGGAACTTCTGACACAAGCCGAAAAGCTAGCGGCTCCGGGCAGCGTCAGTTATTTTGAGGCATGGACTGCCGTCGCCTTTGCCGCTTTTGCGCGGCATTCTGCCGACTTTACAATTCTCGAAACAGGGCTCGGCGGCAGATTGGATGCGACGAACGTCGTTGAAAACCCTTTAGCGACAATCATCACACGCCTGTCTTACGATCATCGCGAATATCTGGGCGACACAATGGATCAAATCGCGCGGGAGAAAGCCGGCATCATGCGCGCATCCGTGCCTTGCTTTTCAGCGCACCAACCGGACGCTTTAGCCTTGCGAACTTTGCTCGAAGAGGCCGCGAAACTTGGCGTCCCTCTTTCCGTCGGGGGCAAAGATTGGAAGGTTGAGGAACGACATGAGGGCTTATTCTATGCCGACGCCGTGCACACCTATGACTTGCCCAAGCCTGCATTGCTTGGACAACATCAGTATCAAAACGCCGGTTTGGCAATTGCGGCTTTATCGGTATTGCCCGATCCCCTGCCTTTTCAAGCTCTCGCACAAGGCCTGCGTAAGGTTGAATGGCAAGCACGATTGCAACGCCTGACTACAGGCTCCTTGGTTTCCCTTGCCCCGCCAGGCGCCGAAGTCTGGCTTGACGGCGGACACAACGATTCAGCCGGCGAAGTTCTGGCAGAACAAATCGAACGTTGGCAAAAAGAAGATGGAGAAAGGCCAAAACCGCTTTACGTCGTTCTTGGCATGCTGACAACAAAAGTCCCGACAGAATTTTTATCCCCATTCGCTAAAAACATCGTTCAGTTGCGAACGGTTCCGCTTTCTCATGAAACTTTGGGATACGCGGCAAAGGCTCTGGCCCTTGAGGCGCGTAAAACGGGCCTTCTTTGCGTGGAAGCAGCGGAAAGCCCAGGTGACGCCTTCCGTAATCTGGCCAAACTAAAAACCGCTACGCCGCCACGTATTCTAATTTGCGGGTCTTTGTATCTTGCGGGGGCTGTTCTTGCCCAACTAGCGGGATAGGCATGCTCTGCACAATGGTGCTTTCATCCTTCTTGTCTGCTTTTTCTTGTTCAGGAACAGGAGTTGCTTTTTCATCAAGAATCAGAAGCAAGACATCCCGCGCTTTAACAACCTTTTCGTAGGGCTCAACCAATCCGTTTTTGTGCAGTTTGACAGCTATGTCGGCTAGTTCGTAAGCAATACTTTCTTCCATGCTTAGTCCGTATACTAGGTCCATGGCGTTTCTCCTGAGACCAGACCGCGTTGACCGGTCGTGCGCATCTTACAATTAATTACGAACATGATTAAGCCGGATATTCGCCTTTTGCGTTCACAGAACATCTTTCATGCATAGAAATGCAAGCCTTTGCCTACAACCATAGGCAGTGTTTCCCAAAACACCCCTTGCACAGCAATTGGCTTGTCGGACAACCAAATGAAATGACAAGAATTTTTCTTTTTATAAGCAGAGTCATTCTGACTACGTTCAGGGCTATATCTTGAGCTCACAGATTTTGCGCTAAAATTGAATCTTTCATGCACCGAGATGCAATCCATGCTAGGGTGCGCCGGACTCGTTTGGTTGAAGCTAGAATCAGAGTGAGCGTTTTATGCCTGTTCCAAAAATTTCTTTTTCAACAACAGGTCTTCCCCATGATAAAATTGCCCCCCTTTGGTCCCGCGTGCTTGATCACGTCAAAGTCGGGGGACAGGCTGCGCCAGAGCGCGAAAACGATATTTTCGGATCCGTCGATGGTTGTATTTTTGGAACGACGCCTCTAAATTTTTGGATCGTAGACGGTATACAATACAACAGGACGCGCCAAGACTGCGCAAGAAATCCCAACACCGATTACAGTTTTTTCTACATCCGCAGCGGCAGCGCAGAGATTCGTCAGCGCAACCGAATAACCAAGGTTCATTCAGGAGATTGTCTGTTCGTAGATTTGGCGGAGCCTTGTTTTCTAACCAGCACCTCTCTTCTTCGTTTTACATCGCTGCATATTGCGTCCGAATTGATCAAAAGCTTGATTCCGTCGCCCCAGAATATGACGGCGACCGTTCTTCCCAAACAATCGGCTTGGGTGTCGGCGTTGACGGCAACTATGCACGCCCTTACGCCCGAGGTCGTTAAACTGCCTTTCTATACGCAGAAGGATCTCTTTGCACACATCTGCTGTTTGCTCTCGCTTTCCGTCCAACGGGATGAACCTATCATTAAAAACGATAAAGCCCTGATGCTTAATCTTTTTCGTCAATCTATTCATGAACGTTTTTATAAATCGGGGCTTTCCCCTCGGGATGTAGCAGAAGAACACAAGGTTTCAACGCGAACGCTTCACTCTGTCTTTGCAAACACCAAGAGCAGCTTTGGGCGCGAGTTATTATCCATACGCATGAATCGGGCTTGTCATATTTTAAGAGATCCCCGATTTGACAATAAAACCATTGCCGAAGTCGGATTTTTGGTCGGATTTCCAAACCCCAGCCATTTTACGACGCGTTTTACCAAGGCCCACGGCGTAACGCCCTCGGCTTATCGCGCTCAGCAGCAAACAAATTATCGAAAAGACTATATTGTTAAGTGATGACAAACGCGCCCGACTCTGTTTAAGTGCGCCCGTAACTAACCCGGGGTGCCCCCTTGACTGGGGGCTGAGATTATACCCGTAGAACCTGATCTGGGTCATGCCAGCGAAGGGAGAGGTCATGAGCGGCGATGCGCGCCTGTGTTCGCGTACAAATTCTACATCTTTTTGCCGAAGTTTCTTCGATTCCCCGCAACCTGCGGGGCGCAAAATTACGGCGGGATTTACGTACCTGCAGCGCATCGGAAAAGCGGCGACTTATGACGTCTGGTTTCCGGAAGATTTGCGGCAAGAGCTTGATGCGCGATTGGCTCGCGGACAGCAAATCGGCGCGGAACATTTTGCCTCGCAATGGGCGGCAGTGCGCCAATTCGAGCTGTTGCATGAGTCCGGCAATCATAAAATTTACGATCTCGATCCCGAGTTGTTACAACGGGCGATGCTGGATCTCTCTCGCAGCATGCGCGCGGGAGGATACCGCATTACAGTAGCCACATTGGGCCGTTATGAAGAAACGAGTTCCGGCGATGAGCTTGAAATTCTTGACCATCATTTGCAGGAAGGCATCGCGCAGATGATTCATATGCTTTACCTCGAGGAAGAGAGCGCGAAGGCGAACGCCGAAAATGACGCGCACCTCTATACCAGCCAGTGGGATTATTGTCAGGACTTGCCGCACATAGGGATGGTTTTAGGAGCCGGAGACGTATTCCAAAGGTATTCTGACAACACGGAAGAATACATTCTGCCTAAGCGCAGGAAAAAAGGCGAAAAAAAAGGCGGCACAGGCACAATCTCGCCTGCCGCCAAACGGCATAAACTGGCGCGGCAGTTTTTCGATATTCTCAATAAGCTGCCCCAAAACCATATCGTTCACGACACAGCCGTGGGTTTGCAATTGCCGGAATTGAACGGCGAAAACCAATGGAACTATATTGCCGATTCCGAAGAGACGCTGCTTTCTTTCAATCGTGTGCTGAGCAACATATTCGACAAATTCGACGGCGTTAATTTGGCGCGCCTGAACGGGGATGAAAACGCACGCGATGAAATTAAGGCATCCACCCTTCATATGCGCGGATATGGAGACCGCATGAACGAAAGCAGCGAAGGATTTTATCGCCGCGCGTCGTTGGCGTTAAACTGATCGCTCTTTTTCGACCATCCAAAAAAAGAAAATGGGATGCCCGCCTGCGCGGGCATGACGGTAGTTATTGTTGAACCTTTTTCCAAAATACGCCGTCACACCCGCGAAGGCGGGTGTCCCATTTGGTTTTTCGCGGGTATGTAAAGGGTTATGTTTTAGTTGTTTTTGTCATCGCCTGCGCGGCCTCTTTAAGCCCGACAGCCAAATCTTCATTGTCGCGGAAGGTATACGCGCCATAGCTGATGGTAATATTCAGCTCGCAGTCATGGACTTTTGCCAGAGCTTGCTGAAGGCTGGCAGAGAGCGTTTCGGCCTTGCGCCACGCAAAGGTATTATCGCATCGCATCAACAATACGCCAAACTCATCCGGAGCAAGACGCCCTGTGATGTCCGATGTGCGTACGCCGCGCGTCAAAACGTTTGCAATCTCCCGCAAGGCGGCATTTGAAACGGCGCGGCCAAAACGCTGGGTCACTTCGTCGATGCCTTCGAAATCAAAATACAAAATGCTCGACATGCCACCATAGCGCTCATCAAACGCCAACATGCGGGCAACTTCGCGGTTGAAGTCGATGCGATTGAGGACGGTGGACTCTTTCTCGCCATCCTGTTTTTCATATAGCCGGAGTTTTTCCAGAAGCTCCTGATTTTTGGCTTGCGTCGAAGCCAGTTCGCCGCGCAGCAGATTCCATACGCGCCGCTGATCGCCGGTCAACGCCGCATCGGCCAATGGGTCGACCGAAAAATCAAAGGATTCTGCCATTTAGGTATCCCCGAAAGTCGCCGGAAAAACACTTCTTCGGAACCGTAATAGGTATATCATTTTAATGAAAAACAGGTTAAGAAATGGGCGTCTTTTTTCAAATAGGAATGCGCAATTATGGCTCAAATTAAAGCAAAAACATCTCAAAAACCCGTTGTCGGCGTCATTATGGGAAGCCAGTCGGACTGGGAAACGATGCAAAACGCAACAAAGATTTTGGCCGACTTTGGCGTGCCTTTCGAAGCCAAGATCATGTCGGCGCACCGCACCCTGCCCCGCGTTACGGAATACGGAAGTTCGGCCAGCGCGCGCGGCCTTAAAGTCATCATCGCAGGCGCAGGCGGCGCAGCCGCGTTGCCGGGAGTTCTTGCCGCCTTGACGATAGTGCCGGTCTTGGGCGTGCCGATGCAAAGCAAACTCCGCGACGGCCTTGACAGTTTGCTGTCGATGGTTCAAATGCCCGGAGGAATTCCGGTCGGGACACTCGCGGTAGGCAATGCGGGCGCAAAGAACGCCGCCTTGTTGGCCGTATCCATTCTTGCGTTAAGCGACGCCAAATTGGCGGCAAAGCTTAACAAGTGGCGCACGGCACAGGCAAAGGCCGTTGTCGAAAAACCGTCCAACGCCAAAAAGAAAAAGTAAAAACGCGCAATAAACCGTATAAAACGGGCGGAATTAAGCGGTCTTGGCTTGACGGGCGCAGGCTAAAAATCTATTGTCGCCCGTCTTTTAAGATGTCTTTTTTGTTGGTTTCTAGAATATAGATAAAGCCCCGTGTGGCGCGGTGGCAGAATGGCTATGCAGAGGACTGCAAATCCTTGTATGCCGGTTCGATTCCGGCCCGTGCCTCCATTAGATTTTCTTGGCGCTCTTGCGCCTTAGATCGGGGACACAATAGTTATTGTGTCCCCTGACGTATGTCCCCTGACGTAAACTTTCTTTTTTTCGATTGAGGGCTGTCTGCCACAGCACTCCGCTTCAGGCCTTATTCAAGGCGTTATTTTTTCACTTATGTCCTTGGCAAAATAAATGGACTGGGACGGAAGGGCGAATTTTACGCCACATTCATCAATGATGTTTATGATGCGTAATAATAGGTCTTCCCGGGCTTTATTAAAAACATCGATGCTATCGGTGGCAACATAAGAAAAAATTTCTACCCTGATTGAATCTTTGCCAAGCCCCGCAAGCCAAACGCGGGGGGATTCTTTTTCAATATGGGGGGATTTTTTTAAAAGATCGCGTAATTTTGTCAATAATTGCTGCAGTTGATCTGGTGTCGTTTCATGGCGTAGTTCGAGCGTGGGGTGAAACAAAAAATGTTCGCGCAACGCAAAGTTTTCTATCGTTGTCGTGGAAAGCGTTCCGTTGGGGATGGTGACCCTTGTCCCGTCAAGCGTTACCATGCGGGTTGAACGCATGCCGATATCTTCGACCGTTCCCTTAATCTCTCCGATTTTGCAAAAATCACCGACGCGCAAAGGCTGATCGATGATCAATGTCAGGCCCACGACAAAATTTTCAAGGGTCTTTTGCGCGCCAAAAACGAGCGCCAAACCGCCGATGCCCAAAGCAGCGAACCACCCCGTCACGTTCCAGCCTATACGATCCAAGGCAAGCGCAATCGCTATCCCCGCCAAAACCAATCGGGCGCTACGGCGAAAAAATATTACGGAGGACAAGCCGCTACGTTTGTTTTCGCGGATCATGTGATCTTGCACGGAATGCGCAACAATATCGATGATGCGCCATAGAAACCACCACAGGGAAAGCCATGCGGCTATTTCCGCAAGCAACGTAAAGTTTTGCCGCGCCACAATCGATATGCCCGAAGCGCCCGCCAATACGACAAAAATTCCCAGAGAGATGTATATTCTTATCGGCACAACAAAAGCATCGAGCACACGGCTAACATATCCACTGCGTGACGCCGGCCATACACGGCGAATAAGATATATAACGCCGAACGTCAGAAGCCCCGCCGTTACCAACGCCACGGCTGCAATTAAGAATATGGCAGCCCAATGGCCTACAGGAACGCCTTGCCATTTAGTGTTGACCAGAATCGGGGGCAGAAGCCTGTCCAAATAACCGGTGTTCATTTCTTCGATCAGGGCAGGAATGAAGGAAACGGTTTCCCTGGAAATCTGCCAGATCGGGCCGTCGATTGGGTCATCATGCCTTTCGGCAAGCAGGTCGATGGATTTTTCTCCCACACGTACAGTTCCAACGAGATCGACTTTGGCGGGCAACCCGTCCTCCTGATTGCCTTCCTGGCTATCGCTAAGTTTCGAAGTTGTTTCGATCCGGCCGCCTTGATCAAGCAATGTTTGCAAAGCTTTTGCCAACTCAGGGCCTTGGGTTTTTCTACGGGACACTGAAAGACTTCTCAGATCAAGATAGGACTCTGCCTGTTTGTAGTTCTGGCTTCCTACTGCCTTCAAAAAGCCCCGCATCATACTTTTGGGCGTTTCTCGCCCAAGAGAGATGCTTGGCAGGCTTGCCGTAGCGGGAGCCCCCGTTGTTGCGGGGGCCAAAATCGATTCAGCAGGAGCTTGGGCAAAGGCTGCTTGGCTCAAAAAGCTCGCTATAAGCAGAACCAAAAAAAGAATTGCTGTTTTGAGACGTTGGGACAAGGGCTCACATCCTTTAATCAAGAGGAAGGGGATTTGCGCCTAGCCACGAACTGCAACCGCTTCGCCTAATACGATTACAAGGCTCTATAAAGTTATAGTCGGTGTTAAAGCTAAAGTAAAAACAATTCCATGAAATCTTTGCCCTCGATGTTTACGGCAAGGGAAATACGCAGCGCATCAGCATGAAAAAGATCAACGTGACGCTGAATGAAGAAAATATCCACTCTGAGGTCAATGTCTTCTTCCAATCACTTAATAACCCTAAACGGCGTCCTCTGTTTAGTTTCCTTGCACCCGTCCCCTCGCATAAACGAGGAAACTCCCCCGACGTCCCAACAAAACGGAACACAAACAGAAGGCCGCGCAGATCAACACGACCATGGGGCCGGAGGGCGTGTTGGTGTGATACGAAAGAAGCAGCCCGACATAAGACGAAACAATAGCAATCACGATGCTGAGGATAATTGCCGCGTTAACTTGCCGCGTCCAGAAGTTCGACGCGATGGCGGGCAATAATATAAGTCCGAGCGCCATGAGCGTCCCCAATGCCTGAAATGCCGCGACAAGATTAACGACGAAAAGCACAAAGAAAACTGGTCGCGTCAATTTCCCCCGCCCCGATGCGCTGAGAAAATCGGGATCGAAGCAGTCCAGCACAAGCCCGCGATAAATACACGCCAGAGAAAACAGCGTCACAACAGCCACGGATGCAATGAAAATCAGGGCATCGTTGTCGATAGCTAAAATGTCCCCGAACAGCATATGCATCAGGTCGATGTTGCTGCCTTTCAGCGACAACAACACGATGCCCGACGTTAAAGACAACAGAAAAAGAAGCGTAAAAACGGCGTCTTCTTTAATTTCCGTGTAGCGGATTAGAAAAACGGAAAACAAAGCGATCAAAATACCTGCGGCAAGCCCGCCTATGGTCAACGACCAAACGCTAAGGCCGGATATCAAAAAGGCAATTGCAACGCCGGGCAAAATGGCGTGAGACATCGCGTCGGAGACAAGCGCCATGCGCCGCTGGTTCATAAAAAAGCCGATCGGCGCGCCGCCCACGGAAAGGATGATGCACGCAACAAGAGCGCGCCGCAAAAACGCGAATTGCTCAAATGGCTCGATGAAAAGGGCTTCAAGCGTCATGACTGTGCTCGTGCTTATGGTTCGACGCTTCGCGTGCGGATTGCAATTCGGCCATGTCAAGATCGAAGGAAAGAAGTTTTTGCTCAAACAAATTATGCGTATGGCCGATGCCGAGGCATTTTCCCTGCAACACCATCGATTCAGGAAAATATTTTTTGATCATCAATAAATCATGCAGCACACAAATGACGGTTCTGCCTCCGTTATGCCATTTCAGAAGCAACCGAATAAGCCGCGACGTCGTTTCCGCATCCACGGCGGTAAATGGCTCATCAAGAAGAATGATCGGCGCGTCCTGCACAATCACGCGCGCAAAGAGCGCCCGCTGAAACTCGCCGCCGGAAAGCTCGCCGATGGAACGCTTTTCATACCCGGACAAACCAACTTCGTGTAACGCCTTGCTCACCAGAAGCCGACGTTTATTTCCAACGCCCGCGCTTTCCCCAATAATCGGATAAAAGCCGGTCATTGCCATCTCCTCGACGGAGATGGGAAAATCGCGCTGCATATGGGAAACTTGGGGCAAATAAGCTACCGCACGCTTGCCTTTGCGGGTGAAAACGACTTTTCCCGACGTCGGACGGATGACTCCGGCAAGCGTTTTTAAAAGCGTGCTTTTTCCCGACCCGTTCGGCCCCGCGATAGCCGTCAGCGACCCTTCGTGAAAAATGCCGGAGACGTTTTGCAGCGCATGACGCGCGCCATAATCGACGGAAAGGTTTTCAAGCGTTATAAGCGGATCCGCCATACGTCTAACCCACAACACAATAAACAAGCGCAACAAGGAGGGACGATATTCCCGCCGCCATTAAAAGACGCTTTGCTAAAGAAAAATTGAACACCGAAGAACCTTTATTCTTAGACCCCAAAAACACGGACAGCGTGCTTATTGTTATGTTGACTTCCTTATTGTTATATTATAACACTTCGCCGAACGCAACCCCTCCGGTAAAGCCTTATGAAAAAAAATATCCTCCTTTGTTTGTTTTTTTTCTCCTCCTTTGTTTTGGCTCCTGTTTTTGCCGAAGCTAAGCCTCTTTCCGTTGTCGCGACGTTCAGCATTCTTGGCGATCTTGTGAAGCAAGTCGGCGGCGATGACGTCGATGTCAAAACGCTTGTCGGCCCCGACGGCGACGCGCATGCGTACAAACCAACGCCGAAGGATTCAAAAGCGTTGGCAGAGGCCGATCTCGTCATCGAAAACGGCCTTGGGTTCGAAGGATGGGTTTCGCGTTTAGTTTCAGCATCCGGATTCAAAGGCTCTGTCATCATCGCAAGCAAAGGCGTTGTGCCGCGCCAAATGGATGAAGAAGGAAAACAGATTATTGATCCTCACGCATGGCAGGATGTCTCAAACACCCGTATATATATAAAAAACATCGCTTCCGCCCTTGGCAAAGCTCTTCCGGAAAAGGCGGGCGCTTTTAATGCAAGAGCCAAGGCTTATGACGCTGAATTAGAAAAACTGGACGCATGGGTCAAATCCGAAATTGGCCAAATTCCGGAAGGGCATCGAAAAATTATCACAAGCCATGACGCCTTCGGTTATTTTGCGGCAGCTTACGGCGTCGCCTTCATCTCACCCCAAGGTATCAGCACCGAGGTCGAGCCAACGGCACGTCAAGTTGCAAAACTCATCGGGCAAATGAAAGCCGAAAAAATCAAACGCGTTTTCTTTGAAAGCATGGCAAGCCCAAAACTCATCTCGCAACTCGCAAAAGACGCAGGAGCCAGCGTCGGCAAGCCTGTTTATTCAGACGCCCTGTCGGATGCCGATGGTTCTGCGGAAACGTACATCGATATGTTCCGCACGAATGTGGAGCAATTCAAAGAAGCCATGCTGTTGAACGGGAAATAATTATGCTTTTTTCAAAAACCCCCTCAAAATATGCCGCGCTTCTTTGCTTTGGCCTGTTGTTCCAGTGTCCAGGCGCGCGCGCCGAAGAAGCAACGCCGGAACACGGAAAAATTAATTCTCCGGATGCGTCTCCCGTCGATCCCGGACAGTATGAGGTTGAGACAACATATTCTTACACGTTCGCCAAACGGCTTTGGGATAGCAACGGAGATACGCGAACGCGGGGCTTTACATACGAGCACGCCGCGGGGCTTTCGGCGACGGCTGGAATTCTGGAAAATTTCGATGTTACTCTAAACAGCGCATATAACTGGCTAAAAGATAAAGAAAACGATTTCGACAACGACGGCAATCTTGGCCCCGAAACCGGCCATGGCATCGGAGACCTCGGCGTTCATGGACGGTATCGCTTTTTCCAAAGCGCAGAACATAGCCTCGACGTCGCCACCATCGTCGGGTTTACGATTCCAACGGGACGGCACTCAAATGCAAACGAGATCGGCACGAGTCAGGAGTACTGGAGCTTCGACCAAACTCTCGTCGCCAGCCATGATTGGGGAAAAGGAACCGCGAACGCGGACATCGGTTACGCCCTGCCCTTCGGCGACAAACGCGGGGACGCGCGCGGCACGCTTAACGCCGATCTGGCTGGCGGTTATCAGCTTTTGCCGTGGCTACAGCCGGAGATGGAGCTTAACTACACCCACGCATTTATCGCGGATACGGACGATTCAGAGAGTCTCGCCCTAACCGCCGGTTTTGTTATGCCGATTAATGATCGTTGGCGCATCAACACGGGCGTTCAACAAGGCCTGTGGGGCACTAACGTGGATAAAGCAACATCGTTTTCCGTAGCCGTAAAAGTCGCTTTTTAATTTAAACAAGGAACGTGGAGTTACACCTTGGCAATCCATCCCCATCATCCGTCCGTCGACAGCGTTCTTGAGAAAATCGAAAACTTTCTTGCCCGGCAAGGCGGAAGAATGACAAGCGTCCGCCGCGAAATAGCGGCCCAGCTGGTCGAGCTTAAAGAACCCAAGACGGCCTATCAAATTCTTGGTGCGGTAAATAAGAAAAGAAAGACGAAACTATCGGCTATCAGCATCTACCGCACGCTCGATTTTTTGATTGAGGCTGGCGTTGTTCTTAAACTCGAAAGTAAAAACGCCTTCGAGCTTTGCCTTGGCGGAAAATCCGAACATAGTCATTTAATGATGGTCTGCGACAAATGCGGAAACGTTCAGGAAATCGAGGACGACGCCCTTTCGAAAACTTTGGTCAAAACGGCAAAAAAGCACGGGCACAAGCTCAAACATAACGTCCTTGAACTGCATGGCGTCTGTCGTAGTTGCTGACCTCAGGCGCCCGCAGCGCCCTTGCGCCGCAAATCCCCGCGCATAATGTACCATTGCTGCAAAATGCCCAAGAGGTTGCTCCACGTCCAGTAAATCACCAGTCCCGCCGGCATGTGCACCAGCATGTAGGTGAAGATTATCGGCATGAACATGAACATGCGCGCCTGCGTTTTGTCGGGAGGCTGGGGCGACAGCCTTTGCTGCAAGAACATGCTGAGCCCCATCAAAATCGGCCACACACCGATTTGCAAAGCGTAAGGAAGCGTAATGGGGATCAAACCGAACAGGGTAAGTACGGAAGTCGGATCGGCAGCCGACATATCTTGAATCCAGCCATAGAAAGGCGCCTGGCGCATTTCGATATTGACGTAGAGCACTTTATACAAGGCAAAGAAAATCGGGATCTGGATCAATGTCGGCATGCAGCCCGACATCGGGTTGACTTTCTCGCGCTTGTAAAGCTCCATCATCTCCTGGCTCTGGCGCACTTTATCTTCGGGAAAACGTTCCTGAATGCGCTTCATTTCCGGCTGTATCGCTTTCATTCTAGACATTGAATGATAGGATTTCTGCGACAACGGCAATGTCACGAGCTTTAGCAAAATGGTGAACAGCAGTATCGCAAGCCCCATGCTTCCAACGGCATGATCCAGCGCCGTCAGCAAATATAAAAATGGCCGCGTCAGGAAATAAAACCAGCCAAAGTCGATCGCTTTATCAAAATGCGGGAGATTGTATTGATCGGCATAACGATCAAGCAAACCGACCTTCTTCGCGCCGGCAAAAAGCCGGGATACATGTTCAGCGCTGCCGCCGACTGGAACGGTGACGGGACTGCCGCGAAAATCAGCTTGAAAAAAGCCCATTTCTTTTGTTGCCGCGCCCGCGCGGTTATAAATAAATTCCCCCACCAGCGTTTCGTCCTGCGGCGGAATCATCGCAACCAACCAGTATTTATCGGTAATACCGAGCCACCCGCCCCTACCGTCTTGCGTAATTTTTTTTTCGTCCATCAACTTGCTGTATTTGTATTCTTCCAGCGTGTTTTTAAAGACACCCAACCCGCCCTCATGGACAACCGCGCTGCTCTCGATTTGTGAAAAGCCCTGACGCGCGACAATTCCGAACGGATATAGGGCAACAGGTTCCGACCCCTTGTTGATCACCCTATCCGTAATCGTAAACATTGCCTCGGCATCAACCGATATCGTTCTGTTAAAAATCAGGTTTTTCCCGTTGCTCCATGTCAGATTGATGGGGTGATCGGGAGTTAGTTTTTTGCTGTCGGCCTTCCACTCCGTTTCGGCGGAAGGCACTTCTGTTGCTGTCGAATCCGCTAACCAGCTAAATTCGGCATAATACGCAGCGTGTGGGGGCGTTGATCCAGAGGGCGCCAAAAGCGTAATCGAAGGAGATGTTTTGTCGGCGCTCTCTTTATAGGATTTCAACAACAAGTCGTCAAAACGCGCCCCTTTCAGATTAATCGATCCAGACAATTCAGGCGTGTCAATCGCAAGACGCGGGCTGTCTTTAAGAACAAGATTCCGATCGCGTAGGGTACGTGTCGTGGGAACAACAGCAGGCGCAGGTGTTCCTGTTTTAGGGGTGACTTGTTGTGTTACGCGCTGGCTGTGCAAAGCCTCCTGATGCGGTTTGACATAGAGGTACTGAAAGCCAAACAGAATGCCAAAAGAAAGGATGACGGCGAGAAAAACGTTATTGTTCATTTCACACGAGCTTGAAAAAGGAATAGTGTCGGGGTTGAGTATCAGGAAATCTAGACTGGGAAAAGCCATAAATGGAGAGAAAAATCAATATACCGATTCTTGTAACTCGCTTTTTGCGCGGCGGGATATGGGTTTATCGGCACAGCCTTTCCAGATTTACCGGAGGGTTTTGCCGGTTTTCGCCTACTTGTTCGGTATATGCCGACGAAGCCTTGCGCATCCACGGCCCCATTAAAGGCTCAAAATTAGCCATTAAACGTCTTTGCCGATGCCATCCCTGGGGCGGGCATGGATTCGATCCGGTTCCGCGGGATTGAAAAACAAGGTTAAAAGGGAAAAGCACTCATAGACAGCTTCTCTTACGTAAGATAAAAATATAATCGGCGTTTTGGAAATTCTGAATATTTCGGGAATTTATAATGGAAATAAATTTCAAAAATAAGAAACTCGATTCTTGGGTACGCGAAGCCGTCGATCTATGTCAGCCCGATTCCATTTATTGCTGCAACGGAAGCCCAGAAGAATATTCCACCCTTTTGAATGGATTGGTGGATTCCGGCATAGCCATTCCTTTGAAAAAACGTCCGGGAAGTTATCTTTTCCGCTCCGATCCCAGCGATGTCGCCCGCGTTGAAGACCGTACGTTTATCAGCACTCTCTCCCAAACCGACGCCGGCCCTACGAATAACTGGAGGGCGCCTGACGAGTTAAAAAAAACCATGCTCACTCTTTACAAGGGATCTATGAAGGGCAGGACGATGTATGTCATCCCCTTTTCCATGGGGCCTTTGGATTCTCCGTTATCGATCATTGGGGTTGAAATCACCGACAGCGCCTATGTCGCCGTCAACATGCACATCATGACGCGTGTCGGCACGGCGGTATTGAATAAATTATCGACGAACGGTGCGTTCATTCCTTGTTTGCATTCTATCGGGTCTGGAGCTGGAAACGGCCATTGGGTTTGCGCGCCAATCGAAAAAAAATACATCGGTCATTTTCTGGAAGATGATCTTCTCTGGTTATACGGTATTTGGTCTTACGGCTCCGGATACGGCGGAAACGCTTTGCTTGGAAAGAAAGGACTGGCTTTGCGCGTTGCTTCTTTTCTCGCGTGGCGGAAAGGATGGATGGCCGAACATATGCTGATTCTCCGCCTGACTGATCCAGAAGGAAAACAATATAATATCTGTGCGGCTTTTCCTTCTTCCTGCGGTAAGACCAATTTATCCATGATCACCCCCTCTCTTCCGGGGTGGAAAGCCGAATGCATCGGCGACGATATCGCGTGGATGCATCAAGGCGCCGATGGACGGCTTTACGCCATTAATCCCGAAAACGGTTTCTTCGGCGTTGCCCCCGGTACATCTTGCGCGACCAATCCCAACGCAATGAAAACTCTTAAAGGAAACGCTATTTTCACCAACTGCGCTTTGACCGATGATGGCGACGTCTGGTGGGAAGGAATGGATGGAAAAACGCCCGAGCACCTTATCGATTGGACGGGCAAAGACTGGACTCCCGCCAGCCCTACCCCCGCCGCACACCCGAATGCGCGTTATACGGCACGTGCCGTGGATTGCCCCATTATATGCAAAGATTGGGAAAAACCGGAAGGCGTGCCTATTGACGCTATCCTTTTTGGCGGCCGCCGCGCGCGCGATGTTCCTTTGGTGATGCAGGCATTCAATTGGGATCACGGCGTTTTTCTCGGCGCAACGCTATCCTCGGAAACGACGGCTGCAAATATTGGCGTCGTCGGGAATCTGCGCCATGACCCCATGGCAATGACCCCTTTCTGCGGATACCACATGGGCGATTATTTTCAGCATTGGCTCGACATGGGCGACAAGCTCGGCGACAAGGCGCCTGCCGTTTTCTACGTCAACTGGTTCAGAAAGGGCGACGACGGTAATTTCCTGTGGCCGGGATTTGGCGAAAACGTCCGCGTGCTCAAATGGATTTGCGCGCGCGTAAGCCATAAAGTCGAGGCCGAAAAAACGCCGATCGGTCTATTGCCGAAAGCCGAAGATCTTGATCTTAATGGTCTCAATTTGCCCGATGCCGCTGTCAAAGAGCTTCTGAGTCCGAGAGTTCAGGAGCGGAGTTCGGAAGCCGTCTCTATCGGTTCTTATTTTTCCACATTCGAAAAACGCCTGCCATCAAGACTACGGGATCAACATCGTATTTTTTCTCAGTGCGTCCTCGGCAAATTAGCGCGGTCTTAGCCTTTTCCTTTTTTAATTTGACGTCTTGTCCTCCGAGTGCGATTTCTTAACCCATGAAAGCATCTCTCTCCCGTCTCTCGGTTTTAATAGCCTATCTAAGACAGGCCTCCGGTTGGAAAAGGCTGCTGTCGGCCTTTGTGTTCGGCAGCGTCATGGCGTTCTCCATGCCGCCATTCACTATTTTCCCCTTGTTGTGGGTTTGCCTTCCTGCCCTTATTTTTTTACTGCAAGGAACACAAAACTGGAAACAAGCTTTCGCGATCGGCTGGTGTTTTGCCTTCGGGTTTTTTGTGTTCGGTCTTTACTGGATCGCTTCCGCAATGTTCGTCGATATCAGGCGTTTTTGGTGGGCGGTTCCGATTTCCGTCGCCGGATTGCCCGCGTTTCTTGCGCTGTATTACGGTATCGCGGCGGCTCTTGCCCGAAAAATTGGGCTTCAGGGACTTTCCGGCACCGTTGTTTTCGGACTGCTGTGGTTTTTAGCCGAATATGCGCGTGGGTTTATGTTCACGGGTTTTCCTTGGATTTTGCTCGGTTATACGTGGTCAGATGCTTTACCTGTCCTGCAAATTACAAGCGTTATTGGCATCTATGGACTAACGTTGATAACGGTTATTGCGGCTTGTTTGCCCGCTTGCCTTCAAGATAAGACCGCTTTTGGGCGAAACGTTTTTGTCGCTAGCCTTGTTCTTTTTGCCGCCTTGGCCGGATGGGGGGAATTTCGCCTCCATACGACGGCCCTACAAACAGTACCCAATGTACATCTACGTTTAGTGCAACCTAACGTCGACCAAAAGAAGAAGTGGCTGGTTAGTGAACGCAAACGCCACTTCAAAGAACTTATCGATCTTTCGGCAAGCGAAAGCGAGACGCCTGTTACGCACATTTTTTGGCCGGAGACGGCATCGACTTATTATCTAAGCGAAGACTCCGAACGCCGGAAAGAAATTGCGGCACATATTCCGGCGACAACACACGTAATTACAGGCGTCATCCGCCGCGATCTGGATAAAGAAGGCAACACGCATTTTTACAATTCCTTGGTCGTGCTTAATGGCTTGGGACGTCTGGTTGCTGGATATGATAAAGCTCACCTTGTTCCGGGCGGCGAATTCATGCCCTTGCGCAAATTCATTCCCCTTCAAGCTCTCGCAACAAGCGGCGCAGATTTTACCCCAGGCCCAGGCATTCGCAGCCTGCGTGTTCTTGGTCTTCCCTTGTTTAGCCCTTTGATTTGCTATGAATCTATTTTTTCCGGAGACGTTGTCGACCCCGACGACCGCCCCGAATTTATGGTCAACCTGACTAACGATGGCTGGTACGGACGCACAACGGGCCCTTATCAGCACTTTGCTATCGCTCGCGTACGCGCCATCGAGGAGGGAATGCCCCTTCTTCGCATTGCCAACACAGGCATTTCGGGCGTTGTCGATCCGTTAGGGCGCGTTGAAAAAAAGCTAGGCATTAACGAACAGGGCATTATCGACAGCCCCCTTCCAAAAGCGTTGCCCTTAACTCTTTTCGCAAAATGGAAAGAAACTTTTGTTTGGACTATCTTTTTTCTGTTTTTTGCCTTTAGCGCGCTAAGACTAAGAAATTGCCGTATAAAAATTTGAATAATGAAAATATTAACTACTTAGAATTGTCTTTTCTTGATTAAGAAAATCAAATACTCTACCTAAATTAGCAACAACCGAAAAAATACAACCCGATTCGGAACGTTGTGATGTTTTTCATACGTGGATATTCTTATGACGACTACAGATAAAAAGAAGATCAAAAAAACTCAGCTTCGTTCCGAGAATCCCGACCCCATCGATATTCATGTTGGGTCGCGTTTGCGGATGCGCAGAAATCTTATCGGCCTTAGCCAAGAACAACTGGGCAAATCCCTCGGACTCACTTTCCAACAAATTCAAAAATATGAACGCGGTATCAACAGGATGGGGTCAAGCCGCCTGTTTCAAATTGCGAAAACGCTTGCCGTACCCGTGGCATATTTCTTTGAAGAAATTCCCGTATCGTTTTCATTGCCGACACAGTCTGGTTTTGCCGACAACGGACAGGCCTCACTGGAAAACGCGCCTTCGGCGGAACGAAAAAACGATTACGATATTTTACGTCGCCGCGAAACCCTGGAACTCATTCGCGCCTATTATCGTATTCAAGACGATAAGCAACGCCGCAAAGTGTATGAGCTTATCCGTTCGATGTCAGACGAAGAATAAACGTTCCGGTTGTCAGTGTTTTTTTTCGCTTAGCAAAGGTCCTAAATCACGGCCTGCGAGTATGTGGATGTGATAGTGCGGCACTTCCTGATGCGAGTCAGGCCCCGCATTCGAGATAAACCTATATCCGCCGGAAACAATGCCTGCCGCGCCAATGACCTTGGCAACGGCGCGCTCAAAACCGACAATCTCGGCATCGTCCGCTGAGGATGCAAAATCATCGTAGGTCGCATAAGGCCCTTTCGGAATCACAAGAATATGAACGGGCGCTTTTGGATTAATGTCGTTGAACGCAAGAGCAAAATCATCCTCGTATATTTTCTTGCAAGGAATTTCGCCGCGAAGAATTTTTGCGAAAACATTTCCGGAATCATAACTCATGGGTGTTCTCCCAACTGTAAATTATGCGGAAAGGATACAAGACCCCGCCCCCCTGCACAAGCCGGGCTAACTCTCTTGCTTTATATATACAAAAAGGCGGAAGGGACGTCCCTTCCGCCTTCTAATGCCTCCGGCAGCTTGCCGGTTAGCGTGAATAGAATTCGATGACGAGGTTCGGTTCCATCTGCACGGGATATGGAACATCGCTCAGTGAAGGTGTGCGAACAAAGGTTCCCTTCATTTCCTTATGATCGACGGAAATGTAATCGGGAACGTCACGCTCGGCTAATTCTGCCGCAGCTAGGACAGTAGCAAATTGCTTGGCCTTGCCACGCAGTTCAATCGTATCGCCGTCCTTAACCCGATATGACGCGATATTTACTTTCTTGCCGTTGACCAAAACGTGCCCGTGGTTAACAAGCTGGCGCGCCGCAAAAACCGTGGCGACAAATTTCATGCGATAGACGACGGCGTCCAAACGGCGTTCCAGCAATTGAATAAGGATTTCGCCGTTGTTACCCTTGCGGCGCATGGCTTCTTGGTAGTAGCGGCGGAACTGGCGTTCGCCGATGTTGCCATAGTAGCCGCGCAGCTTCTGCTTCGCATGCAACTGAACACCATAGTCGGAAAGTTTGGTGCGGCGCTGACCGTGTTGGCCCGGGCGATAATCGCGTTTATTAAGAGGGCTCTTGGGGCGACCCCAAATGTTGACGCTCAAACGGCGATCAATTTTATGTTTTGACTGAAGACGCTTTGTCATTTGTTATCCTTTTTATTTTCGGTTGGTCACGACTGCTTTGCGCACCCGTGACTTTCCTTTGTTTGTCCCGATAGTTTTCTTGTACATACAAGAAACGGGTTAAAGCCTTAACGCTTTAACCGCTTTCTCGGGATGAGGCGCCGCTTATAAGCGAAAAAGAGGGGATAAGTCAAATAGATGCGATTTCGGCTACGTTTTTGCCGAATTTTGCGGAAAATTGCTTGTTAACCAACCCAAAATCTCCCTCATAACCTCCGGCCAACAGGAATCAAGCATAACGCCATGCGAAACGCCGCGAAGGACTTTGCTGTCTCCCTTCCAAAATTGAGCTTCATATCTGTACTCAAATTCGGGCACAAAACAATCTTCGTCGCCACCCAGCGCAAGCGTGGGAACAAAAATCTTCGGCGTCCTGAAATCGGGCCAGCTCGCCTCCATCATGACACGCGACGATTCCTTTTGAAGAAGAGGAAGAAACGACTCCAACTTCTCGGCATCTTTCGAATTGCAGAACAAGGCGTCGCTGATCATGCGCAAATCGGCGTGCGCAGACCCCATCGTCATCAGTATTCCTAATTGCATAGCCAACATAGGTCTATGCGCAGCAACATGCTGCACCGATCCCTGTAGTCCCAGTAAAGACGGCGAGGAGAGAAGGACAAGTCCTTTGATGGAACGCTCCAACGCAAATTTTTGCGCGAGATATCCACCCAATGAATGCCCGATGATGATCGGTTCGGAATTAAAAAGCCGCGTTCCCGTCTCTATATCCTCAAGATAATCGGAAATGCCATAGCTATCGATTTTCTCTCTGCCTTCGCTTTCGCCATGACCACGCAGGGAAATCGCCGCGCCGCGCCATCCTGCTTGCGTAAAAGCCGGAAGAAAAAACCGCTCCCAAATCCATGCCCCGCAATAGGAACCGTGAACAAATAAAAGCGGAGGATTATCGCTCTGAGAACCAAAATGGATAACTTCCATTTCTGGGACCTTTCAGGGGGAGAGGGAATAAAACGCGGGGGGAACTTCGATTTTGTGCAGAGAAACGCTGGTCATAGTGTCCCATTTGCGCAAAAGAGGCAAGAGCCTATTCCCTCTCTTGCTCCGCGTTGAGACTCTCCTCGGCCACTTGCTTCGCGCGAACATAGTCCGTCTTGCCGGAACCAAGCAAAGGTATCTGCTCGACCCGCACAAGCTTGCGCGGCACGGAAAGCTCCGTAAGGCCGACCGCCCTGAACTTCTCCAACAAAACGCCGGTATCGACATTGTCGCATTCGGTCAGAAGAACAATCATTTCTCCTTTGCGTTCGTGGGGAACGCTTACGGCCACATGGCGCACGCCAGGCCACGTAGAGCAAACGATAGCCTCGATAGCTCCCAGCGAGACCATTTCGCCCGCGACTTTGGCAAAGCGCTTCGTACGTCCGACGATGGTAATAAAGCCATCTTCGTCGATCGACACGACGTCGCCCGTGTTGTACCAGCCGTCATCCGGCGGCTGAATAACGCCGGGTTGGTCGGCCTTGACGTAACCCAACATCACATTGAGCCCACGCACGACCAGTTCAGCGCCGTTTTTGATTCCTTCGACCGACTGCAGTTTAACATCGAGGCACGCAAGAGCACGCCCGATGGATCCCGCTTTATAATACATGGGCGAATTGACGCCGATGACAGGCGAAGCTTCGGTCGTTCCATAGCCCTCGAAAAGGCGCACACCAAATTTTTCGGCCCACGCGCGCCGCGTTTCCGGCTTGATCTTTTCGGCACCGCCGATGACAAAGCGCATGAAATAAAAGTCGTGCGGCGCGGCGTTCTTTTCATAGTTAGCAAGAAACGTATCCGTTCCGAGCAGAAGCGTCGAGCGCGTATCGTACACCAATTCAGGAATATCGTGATACCGGAGAGGCGATGGGAACAGGAACGCCCGCGTTCCGTAAAACAAAGGCATAAAGAAGCCAAGCGTCAGCCCGAAGGAATGAAACATCGGCAAACAGGCAAACGCGCTGTCGCTTGACGTAAACCCAAGCCGAATTCCTGTCTGGAAAGCGTTGGAGACAATGTTCTGGTGGCTCAACATGACGCCCTTGGGCTTTCCTTCCGTGCCGGAAGTAAAAAGCATCAACGCGGGCCGTTTGGCGTCTTTCGAAAGACAACAGGCGGCAATGGAAGCAGGGAGATACGCCTTAGCAAAACCGATAAAGCGGTCGATGCCCTTAACAGAAGCTATCAGGTCTTCAAGATAAACAACCTTGATCTTTTCTTTTTCTAAAGCGCTGACGATGGGCGCGAGATTCATAGCGTCAACGAAAGCCCGCAAACTGATGACCGTTTGTATTTCCGCCATCTGGCAAGCTTGCACGATGCGCAAGGGCCCTGCGGTAAAATTGATCATCGCGGTAACGCGATCCACTGCCTGCAGGGCAAAAATCGTCGTCCCATTTGGAATGCCGTTCGGCATCATGACGCCTGTAATTTTTTCCTTTCCCGTTGCGCGAGCGATTGCGCGGGCCACCGTGAAAAACTTCGCGACAAACGCGTCGTGAGTTACCGGCGCGCGACGAACGTCTTCCAAAACAACACCCCGCCCACCGCGTATGGGTCGTGTTTCAAGCAAGTGACGTAACATTGTCGTATAGGGAATGCCTTCGACAAGCGCGCGCTCCAGTTGGTCATAAATCGCGGTTCCGGCGACACGGCGACGCTCATGACCCTTGACTTCCTCGGGCAGCTCCAGACGAGCCGACGGAAGAATGGTCAACGTAACCTTCGGAAAAAGTCGGCGCCTGACCACGCCCTTCAAGGCTGAAAACAAACTGTACTGCAACCCATCGATGCGTATCGGCAGAACTACGGCTCCGGCTACATCCGCGATCATGCCGGGGCTTTCGTAAATCTTCATCAAAGCCCCTGTCGTCGTCACGCGGCCTTCGGGGAAGATCATGCATTTCTGCCCACGTTTCAAAGCATCAACCATTTTCTTGGCCGTCATCGGGTCTGCCTGATCGAGCGAAAAATCCTCGCCGACATGCCAATAGGGCTTCAACCACCAGCGATGCGCCATCTCCGCCTGCGTTGCGAACAAAACGCGCCCCGGCAGAAAAGCCGACAGAACAACAGCGTCAATTTTTGAAACATGATTTGCGATGATGAGAACGCGCTCACCCGCTTTTATATAATTCTCAAATCCCCGCACCTCGACCCGGAAACAAAGACGAAGCAGAAAGCGTACGATAAAAAAAGGAAGCGCTTTATGGAGGAAATCGGAGATTCTGACGCTCATTGTGACCCCTCAATGATGGAATAACAGAAGGGAGACAGTCTGGCCTTTTGGAACGATTCGATAAAGGGCTATTCTCAAGGGTCGATTCCGGTCGTTTTCGCGGCAACCAAACAATCGCCGGTATTGGCGAACGGACAAGAACGCATAGTAATCTTATCGCAATACCCACATAGGGCTTGCCGGGAAGGCAGCGTCAGGTGGCTGCGCTCGACAATAAATCCGCGTGAACGGAATAATTGAAAAACACGTGAAAGCGTTTCGGGCTTAATGCCTAAATACGCGGCAATCATCGATTTATCGAAGGGCAAGACGATGTCTTTTCCATCAGGGCTTGTATTGAACCGCAGTTGAAGCAAAAACCGTCCAACCCGATGTTCGGCAGTATGCAGGGTCAACTGTTCAATGTGATCCCGTAAATCTTGGCACCTTTGAACGGAAGCCGTCAGCATGTTTGCCGTAAAAACAGCAGAATGCTCTTCTGCGTTGTGCACGGCGGAGGGCGCTAAAGTCAAAAGATGAACAGGTGTCAGCGCTTGCAAATTAATCGGGCTGATATCAACAAAAGCGTTTGGCGTAGATTCGAATAAAAAGTCGCCACGGCGGAAAAGCTGCAAAATGGATTCCTGCCCATCGGCGTTTCCTTTGCTTGCGCCGCACCACCCCTCAAGCACAACGTAGTAACGGGAAATGGATTCGCCCTGAGTGAGAAACACAGTGCCCTTTTGATATTGCGCCGTGTGCGCCGAAGCCATCAGTTCGCGCAAAATATCGGATTCCACGCCCTGAAACAAAGAAAGAGAGGCAAAATCCTTGCCCACATTTAAAACGAAAGGTAATGCAAAAGTCATTTCTTCCACATAAAACGCGTATCAACCTACGATCGATACAATTGATTTGGCTCAAGAGTGTATGATTTTTGGGACATACCATAGATTCGGATCTATCGCCCAATACAATTTCGACAATCCCTTAATTCTAGAAAACATAGCGTTTTAAATAGGTTATTCGGTTTCCTCCGCTTTGGAGTAGGATGCATTAGACGAGTCGCCAAAAAACAATACAGCAAAAATGAAAACCTCCTCGCGACACAGACACATAAAGAGCGCTCTCAAACCAAAACGTGAAAACAAACGCGAAGAGTCTTCCCGCGTCGTCGGCGTTCTCGCGCGCGAAGGGAAAAGTTGGCGATTGCAATCAACCAACCGGCGCGAACGCGGCGATTATGCCTTGCACGTCAAACCCAATTTTAAGCTTGAGGAAGGCTTTCTTGCCGTTGCCGAAAAAGTATCGACCCGTAATTGGCGCTCCCGCGAAGCCAAACTGATCGACGTTTTAGGCGATATGAATTCGCCGCGTGCCGTTAGCCTCATCGCTATCGCGACGCACGAAATTCCCGATGAATTTCCGAAAGAAGCTATCGCCGAAGCTGAAGCGGCTCGTCCTGTAACGCTCGGGGATCGGGCGGATTTGCGTCAAATTCCTCTTGTTACCATCGACGGCGCCGACGCCCGTGATTTCGATGACGCCGTGTTTGCCGAACGTGACGGCGAAGGCTGGCATTTGATCGTCGCCATTGCCGATGTTTCGCATTACGTCAAACCGAGCAGCGCACTGGACAAAACAGCCTACGAGCGCGGTAACTCAACTTACTTCCCCGATCTGGTCGTACCGATGTTGCCGGAGGCTCTAAGCAACGACTTGTGCTCGCTTAAACCCCACGTCGACCGCGCTTGTCTTGCGGCGCATTTATGGCTCGACAAACAAGGCGAGCTGACGAAATGGCAATTTGTGCGCGGCGTTATGAAGTCCCATGCGCGCCTCACTTACGAACAAGCGCAGTCCGCCAAAGACGGTAAACCCGACGACACGACACGTTCGCTCGTAGATAATGTTCTGACTCCGCTTTACGGCGCATTCCATTGCTTGCTTCAAGCGCGCGGCAAACGCGGCACGCTGGAGCTCGATTTGCCCGAACGCAAAGTCGAAATCGAAAACGGCAAAGTCAAATCCATCAACATCCGCGAACGCTTGGACAGCCACCGATTGATCGAAGAATTTATGATAACGGCCAACGTCGCCGCGGCGGCGCAACTCGAAGGTAAAGGCGGCGTGTGCCTTTATCGCATCCACGACAAGCCGACGGAAATAAAACTGGAAGGCCTGCGCGATTTTCTCGATACGCTCGGCATCAGCCTCGTACCCAAAAAACAATTGCATCCTAAATTCCTGACGCAAATTCTGGAAAATGCGGCCGGAAAGCCGCATGCGCAGGTCGTCAACGAAATGATGCTGCGCAGCCAGTCTCAGGCCATTTATAGCCCGGAAAATATCGGCCACTTCGGGCTAGCCTTGGCCAAATACGCCCACTTCACGTCCCCCATCCGCCGCTATGCAGATCTCATCGTCCATAGAGGGCTCATCCGCGCATGCAAACTCGGAAACGATGGCCTGACAGAACGCGAAATTGAAAAGTTGGAAGACATCGCCGATCATATTTCGACAACAGAGCGGCGTTCCGCCGCAGCAGAGCGCGACTCCACGGATAGGTTTATTACCTTGTTCATGGCTGATCGCGTCGGGGCAACTTTTTCGGCACGCATTAGCGGCGTTGCGCGGTTTGGACTATTCGCGCGGCTCGATGAAACGGGCGCGGACGGGATCATCCCGATCAATACCCTGCCCGACGACTATTACGTCCATAACGAGAAACGCCAGGCATTGATCGGACGCCGGACAAAGCGAGTTTACCAGCTTGCCCAACCGATTTTGGTTAAGCTGACTCAGGCCGACCGTTTAACCGGCAGCATGGCGTTGACGTTAGTCGAGGATAAAAAATCGCCTGCTTCCGTAACGGCAAAACAACAGCAAAAGGGCCGTTTTCGTCGAAGATAGCCCCTAATTTTTCCTTAACTAGACGCTAAAATGCCGCACTTCATAGCCTTGCAGAGCCTTTCAGATGTAAGGGCTTGGATTCTAGGTAACTATCCGTTAGACAAAGAGAGATTCGGGCGATAAATTTACTTCCCTGCGCTTGCCAACATAAGGTGATGTACAATGTCGATCTATGACATGAAATTTTCCAGATTGAGTCTCCTTGCCGTTCTTACTTTAGTGTTGGCGGCACCCCCCTCTTGGGCCAGAGATTCTTTAAGCCTGACGCAAACCGTCAGCGAAGCGCCACCGCCTTCGACGCCAACGTCCATCGACCCCACGTTAGCGATGGCGACAGCGGGCACCGGTGTGGATGGCCTTGCCAGCTTTGGGCCCTCCAGCGGCACAATCGTCGGCAATCGTGCTGTAGCTCTACGCGATGAAGTGTTGCGTTTGCGCGCTTCCGTCAACCTAAACTCGAACGAATTTGCCATCTTGCGCACCAGCGGCACGGCAGGCGCCGTTCAATATCACAGCACCGTGGCGGCTATTACCGCCCGTTTGCAGAACGGCACAACCAAAGGCAATCCGATCCTGTTGCGCCAATGGGAAGAAGCCGAAGCCAGCCTTGGTGAAGTTACTTCCTCGCTTGGCAAACTAAACTCTTTGCAGGTTTCGATTGATGCCGATGCTTCGGTCGCGTCTTATCTGCTCGGTTCGATCCAAGCTTCCTTCGATCTGTCCGGCGCCGTTGATGAAGATCATGATCAGCTAAAGCTGCTGCACGACGAGGTCAGCCGTTTGGTCGTTCAGCTCGATTATTTGCGCAACCAAACGACGGCGGACATTCATCGCCAGTCTAACTACCTGACGACGGAACGCGCCAACATCCAAGCTTTGGCCTTTGCCATCAGCCGCGGCGAAATGCTTGGCAACAGCTTGGCCAACCGTCCGTTTATAGTAAATCCTCCGCCGGTCTCATCCGTTCCTCCGCCAGCGCCGGCCACCCCGCAAGCAGCACCGATGACTCCCGTAACGCAGGGCGCGCTTGAAGGCTCCGTACAGGAAATGCCTTCGCCGGATAATGCTTATATCAACGGCGTGCCTTCTGTAGGACGTTTGCTGGTTCTGATCCGCTACAACCAGCCCAACGTAGAGTATGAACAGCAGTTGTCGCAAGCCGTCGGTTCCGCGATCGAACGCCGCCCGAACGCCGAATTTTCGATTGTGGCCGTTTCGCCCTCGAGCGGAGATCCGGCGACTTTGGCTGAACAGCAGCAAGCCGCAAAAAGCAACGCCGACGAAGTCAAACGTTCGCTCGTTCAGCTTGGCTTGTCACCATCGCGCATTACGGTTGCAAACACGCAATCCCTGACGGCGCATACGCCCGAAGTTCATGTCTATATCCGTTAAGAAGCGGCAATAGACAGTTTCCGGTTTGACTAAAATTCTAATTTTTTGATTTTGCGCCGACGCCTTTTAAAGCGTCGCGGTGGTATTACATGGAAATGATGTCTGCCAGATACCGAATGGCTTTGTCATAATCGTTTGCCGGCAAACACTTCGGATTGGGAACGTTAAAATGGTCGGAAAGTATGCGTTCAAGACGGATTTCGCTTTGACCGGATTTTGTCGAAATGTATGAAATCATCGCGGAGATAGACGTACGTTGGTTGGCACTAAGAGATCCCTGCGACACCATAAAAGAGGAAGATCGCTGCATCCAATGACGTCGCACGACATTGCCCGTTTCTTCCTGCGGCAATCCGCCTGAAGCAGGGGAGGAATCCCCGCCCTTGGTTTCCAAATGAAATTCGTTCGTCATAATGTCTCCGAAATAACGCCTTGTGTTATACAAAAACGTAATAAAAATACACAAAAAATGTGATACTCGGCGTCTCGCTGGCATCATATATATACCTTTAAATGGTAAGTAAATACCAAATAATGGTTGCATGAAAATATTTTCAGGGTTAAAAAACCGTTAACTAACAGGGGAAACCCCTTTGGTTACAGAGCATGAATGGTATAACAAAGATTGAAAATTTGGAGCGAAAGTAATCAAAGGCTTGCATAAACTTCCCTTTAAACGGTAACAATGTACCCCAATTAGGGTGCTGCTTGTAGAATAGCGAACAAGAGTTTTCTTGTTGTTTTGGGCTAACTTGGTAATGAAAAAATGATAACTGCTGCGCAACTTAGGGCCGCCCGTGGCCTTTTAGATTGGAGCCGAAGCGAGCTTTCGAAAGCCTCGAAGGTGTCTCAGGAAACAATTAAGAACATCGAACACGGCGTGTTCCGCCCGCAAGAGACGACTGAAGAATCAATCGTTAACGCCTTTGCCATACATGGCGTAGAGTTCGTGGAAGATGAGGGCGTGCGTAAAAGTCAAAATAAAGTCCATGTCTATAAGGGCGAAAAAGGTTTTAAAGATTTTTTAGACGATGTATACGTCGCAGCTCAAAAGCAATATGATGGAACGGATGGCGGAAACAAACAGATTTGTTTGAGCAATGTTGATGATCGTTTTTTCATTAAGCATTTATATGAATATTCGCTTTTTCACGCCAAGCGTATGGTTGCGTTAGGAGAAAAAATAAAAGTTAGAATTCTTGTTAATGAAACTGCGGCATTAAAAATACCAGGAAGAGATTATAGGGAATATAGAGTGCAAGCCGGCTCAACAGAGGGCAATGTCCCCTTTTATGTGTACGGAGATAAGTTAGGAATTATGATATTTGAGGAAGACAAGGAGCCGCAAATTGTTGTTGTTTCTTCACCCCTCGTGGCAAAGGCATATAGAGAACAGTTTAATGTTTTGTGGAAGAGCGCAAAGCCACTAGCCGCATCCCACGATTAGAAAATAGTGAAACGTAGGCAGTGATGGATATGGGACGTAATAATAAAAATAAGCAGCCGGATTGTTTTATCCTCCGCCCGCTTGAAAAGGATGAGGTGCTTCCCTTCAGCAAGGCACTCAATGGCCCGTCACGCCCGGAGAATTATCTTTTTTCGCGTACATCTGACGCTTTGTATCGAGCTCAGAGCAATAGGTGTTTGTTAGGCTTATTCGACAAAGAAGAGAAACTGAATACCGTTGCCGCTCTTTATGATTTTTCCGTGGAGGCAGATATAGGATCCTCCATTCCCACTTCCGGAGAACCCTATCGCGAGTCCCGTAAAATGACTTTTGCCGAGATCGGCACGGTTTGGAGACTGGCCTCTGCCCCCACCGGATTTTGCCTTGATCTCATGTACAGCGCCTGTACCTTGCAAGCCTATTTGAAGGCAAATGATCTTTTAATCAGCTCTCTTGTCACGCAAGTCGTTGCCGAAAACAAGATTGGAATAGAAAAGCTTGAAGGAATCAATCAAGGATGGAACCGTTACCTTCCGTGCCGGGAATTCTCGATACAATTCCAAAAAACGATTCCTGATCAGAAGAGCCGGGATACGGAATTAGTCTCATTCTGCGCACCGACAAATGTCTCGATTCTTGAGGCTTCGCGTTGCTTGCTTGGAGAAAATAAACATCCAAAATTTTCGAGCGTTCCAAACAGCGCTTCTGCCATTCAAGCCTACGACAAATCGTCGAAGAGCCCTGTTAGAATTAGTTTAAAAAAGACAGAATTACTTTCTACGGCAAGAGAAATTGTCCAACTAAATAGAAAAACCCCTTTGTCTAGCCTTATCAAAAGAAATGCCTCTTGGTTTGAAGCTAGAATGGAGATAGAAAAGGCAATTAAGGCGCTTCCGTTAGTGTCGACGAAAAAAATGCCCGTCGGCAAAAAGGCGCCCTCTTCTGCGATTTATGCCTAAACTTTTCTATGTTCCTTATGAACCATCGACGCCGTTTGAAAAATAAAGGCTGGATTGTCGGCCTTTTCTTTGTTGCGCTTTTCCTCGCGCCAATTTCTCATGCCTCTTCCTTCGTTGAGTGCGCGGTGCGGGCGTTGCAGGGCGAAAAAGCGCAGGTCATTCCGGCGCCCTCTTCGACCGAAGTTGCTTTTTCGCCGGGCGGCGGCGCGACGGATCTCATCATCAAAGCCATTTCTTCAGCCAAAAAAAGCATTCGCGTTGCAGCTTATTCTTTTACTTCACGCCCCATCGCCAAGGCTCTTGTCTCGGCGCATCAGGCGGGCATTGACATCAACGTCGTTGTCGATCACGGACAGATCGAAAAAGAAAGCCATTCGGTTATTGCTTCTCTCGCTGCAGAAAAAATCCCGGTGCGCGCCGACATCATTCACACTCTGCAACACGACAAATACATGGTGATCGACGACAAAACGGTTCAGACCGGATCGTTCAACTATTCCGCGGCGGCAGAGCACAACAACTCCGAAAACGTCATTGTTTTATGGGAAAGCCCCCTATTGGCTGCGGTTTATGCCGACAATTGGAAAAGCCTTTGGGATAAAGCCGAACCCTATTATGGCCCGCAATAACAGGCTTGACGCAGGCGAATAACTAATTATTAGCTTCCTTTTGAGATACTTGCCGACGTGCGCCCATAGCTCAGTTGGATAGAGCAGCCGCCTTCTAAGCGGCAGGTCAGCAGTTCGAATCTGCTTGGGCGCGCCATTTAAAAAGATCCCCGATTGGGGGTCTTTTTAAATGGCCCCCATCAGAGTTCGAAGTGCGAAAAGCAGTTCGATGCCAAGCCATTCAAATAGCGTTCGCGAGGCTTCCGCGAACGCACAAAACAAAAACATATGGCGCAGACCGGGCGAGCAGCGCGAAGCTGCCGAGAAGCCAATCTGGCTTGGGCGCGCCACCCTACGCTAAGGCTTCGGAGGACAGGTCGCGGGGATGACGGCAATATTCTTATAACTTCACCCACGTCAGTTCGTGCTTGTTGTGGTGCAGGTGGATGATGCGCGAGCCCGGGATTGCGGCGAGTTCCCTCATCACCTCAAAATCCGTTTCGCCTTGAAATTTTATCGTGCAGACGAAGTGGCCGACGTCGCCTTCCTTCATCCATTTCTGCACCAATGTCAGCAGGCGTTTGGGATAACAAATAATATCCGAAAAAAGCCAATCCACGTGCCCGACGCTTTTCGGGTCGAGCGCAAACGCGCTTTCGCACCTGTATTCGACGTTCGGCAGGCTTGAAACTTTTTCGTCCAAGGGCGCTTTATCAACGCTGAGCACACGCGCGCCTAGGGTCTGCAAAACCCACGTCCATCCGCCGGGACATGCGCCAAGATCAACGCAGAAATCGCCAGCTTCGGGATGTACGCCTAAAACCGTAAAAGCTTCCCAAAGCTTGAGATAGGCGCGGCTCGGCGAGCCGATGTGATTTTCGACGAATTGCGGTTCGCCGTTTGGAAAAGGGCTGGAGCATTTTGCCGATGCCAAAACCGTGTTCGCGTCGATGAGCGTCCACGATCCAAGCGGCGCTTTCGGGGCTTCGGTTCCGAAGACAAGAGGCTTGGCTGAAACTTTAGGCAGCTTTTCCGTGATCAACGCGGCGCGGCGATGCAAAGAGAAAGGATAAAGCGCCCAGTTGCGCTGGATGTCGCGCAATTTCTTCGCCGCATCGCCTATCGAGCTGATGGGGATGATAACAGGGTCAAGCCATACGTTCGCCGCCCATGCGACAGGCTTGCCTGGGTCTTTGGCTAAAACCAGATTGTCGAAAACGTCGACGACGTTGTCGCCAAGTTCCTTTAAAAGATCGGCGACAAAGCCCTCGGGCGCGAGATAGGCTTTGTGGCCGTTGTCGGGTTTGAGTAATGCTTCAGGGTATTTTGAATCTGTTTTCATTGATGTCATTCTTTTGGACTAGCCTAATCGCCAACCCCTCCCCTTAACCGCGTTATCACTATTTAGCGTTCTTGTGTCAGACTCACCTTCGCGCCCTCAAGGGGAGGGGAAAAGTAATATGCCGCGCAGACGCGCGGCGCTGGATTCTCGCTTTCGCGGGAATGACGAGTGTTTTTTGTAACGCATTTTTCAACCCCAAACACCTGAGTGTAGGCTCCAACCTCTCTTAGCATGTGCACAGTGCCCCTGCATCCGCATGATGCGCTGCGATGCCCCGCAAAAAACCCTATGGTTAAGTCGGAATTCGAAAACATCGGCTTTTTCCAAGGGGATAAAACATCAAAATTTCAAAAAATTAAGCAGGATAATCAAAACATTAACACGCCTTTTTCCCTTTATGCTTCATTAACCACGAAAAATATGGTATATTCCCTCCTAACAATACGGAGACTATTCATGGTTATCGATTTCGTAAAATACGTTGAAATGAAGAAAGCCGAAGCGGCCGCTGAACAGGCCGCCTATGAGGCTGAAATGGCTCGCCGCGAACATCTTGAAATGTTCCTGACCGGCATGCTCGCGGAATTAATGGCCGCGTAAGGTTAAGACCTCTCCCCTAACTTCTTCGCACCTGCAAAAATCTGCTTTTATTTTTCGCGCGATTCCGAGACTCTTTTTTGCAGGAGCTCGACAATTTCCGACAAATTCGTTTTGCCCATAACCTGCTCGGCAAGCTTGCTCGCCTGAGGCAGGGATGTCCGCATAATTTCGTTCTTCACTGCCGGAAGCCTGAGCGGCGACATCGACAGTTCGCGCAAGCCAAGACCGAGGAGCAACGCCGTCGCGCGCGCATCGCCCGCCATTTCGCCGCACAGCGCGACGGGAATGTTTGCCCTCCACGCCGCGGCAACGGTAAACTGGATCAAACGCAATATGGCCGGATGAAACGGATCGTATAAATCGGCAACGCTGTCGTCGCCGCGGTCGATAGCGAGCGTGTATTGGGTCAGGTCGTTGCTGCCGATAGAGAAGAAGTCGCAGACCTTGGCGAGGGAATCCGCGATCAGCGCCGCCGACGGAATTTCGATCATCGCGCCCAAGGGTGGAAGTCCTTTAAGCTTGATACCACGACGATGGAGTTTCTTTTCGATTTGCAACACCCTCGCGCGCACCTGATTCATCTGCGTCACGTGCGAAACCATGGGTATCAAAATCCGTATGGGCCCGTGCATGCTGGCGCGTAAAATCGCCGTCAATTGGGCATCGAGCAAATCCGGCCTTTTCAAACCCAAACGAATGGCGCGCAATCCTAATGCGGGGTTGGCGCTTTGTTCGACAGGGCCTAAAGCAGAGGCCAATTTCTCCCCGCCGACGTCGAGGGTGCGGACGGTCAAAGGCAGTCCGTCGAGCTTTTCGACCATCCCTTTCAACGTCTGGTATTGCTCCTCTTCATCAGGCAGGGTCGCGCGGTTCATAAACAAAAACTCGGTGCGTAACAGGCCGACGCCCGTCGCCCCCGATGAGGCCACCATGTCGAGATCGCGGGGCAATTCCATGTTGGCTTGTAGGGAAATCGCCCTGCCGTCGGACGTCACTGCCGGAACGTCACGCAGGGATTTCAGGCGTTTATATTCATGCTTCTTTCTTGCAACTTCCTCTTTGTAGTGTTGCAGCGTTTTGGCATCCGGATGAATGACGATTTCGCCTTTGCGGCCATCGATGGCAATCGTGTCGCCCGTCTTAATGCCATGAGTCAGCGCGCCGACGCCCGAAATGGCGGGAAGCCCCAAGGCGCGGGCAATAATCGCCGCATGACCTTCCGCGCCGCCCAAAACAGTCGCAAATCCGACAACGCTGTCGGGATCCAACAACGCAGCATCGGCGGGCGTAATTTCCTCCGCCAAAATCACGCAGCCCTCAGGCGCCTCGGTAAAAGGATTGTAATTCTGTTGAAGCAGGCTGCGTAAAAGCCGCGTGCCGACTTCGCCGACGTCTTCTGCGCGCGCCGCCAGATAAGGATCGTCCATCGCGGCAAAATCAGCCTTAATCGCATTAATTTGCTTTTGAATAGCCGCTTCGGCATTCACGCGGTGTTTGGAAATATATTCCTCGACCCCGCGAATGAGGCGCGAGCCCGACAACATACCTTTATAGGCGTCGAGCAAAAGCGTCATATCTTCCGCGCCCGAAGACAGCGTGACCGCTTTTTGCTGCAGTTGGGATAAATGCTTTTGGACTTTGACGATCGCGCCGTGCAGGCGCTTGAGTTCCTTTTCGACCTGCGCCGAAGGAATCTCGTATTCCGGAACGGGAACGCCGCATTGCTCGATAATAAACGCAGGCCCGACGGCAACGCCGGGCGCTACGCCGATGCCTTTGATGATGCGTTGTTGGTCATTCTTCATCGAATTTCCGTTTCACAAAATCGGCTAAAACTTCCAAGGCCACCGATGCATCCCGACCCCTTCCGCACAGGCGAATGGTCGTTCCCGTCGCGGCGGCCAGCATCATCAATCCCATAATCGACCGGCCCGATACGCGCATATCGTCTTTAACAACCTCGATGTCGGCGGAAAAAGTTTCGACAAGCTTGACGAACTTTGCCGCCGCGCGCGCATGAAGCCCCCTTTTATTGGCGATCGTCGCCAAAACGCACAGTTCATCTTCCTCGCTCATGTCGGTTGCCCCGACGCCAGATTCTCGGAAACCAATTGAATGTATTTGCGCCCTGCCGCTTCGGCCTCGCGCGCCGCTTCCAAAAGCGGCATCGAGGCGCGCACGGACGCCAGCTTAATCATCATCGGTAAATTAACGCCGGCCAAGACAACAGCGTGGCCTAAAGGCATCGACGCGATGGCCAGATTGCTGGGCGTTCCGCCGAACATATCGGCCAGAATAACCACGCCATCGCCCGTGTTGACGGTTTTAATTGCCGAAAAAATCTGATCGCGGCACGAATCCATGTCGTCTTGCGGGCCAATTTTGATTGCCTGAACCTGTTGCTGCGGCCCGACAATCGAATCGACCGCCCGAAGAAGCTCGGCCCCTATATTTTCGTGAGTTACCAGAATTATACCGATCATTCCCATTCCTTCCCAAGAATAACGAACCGCTCAGGCCGCTTTCAACGTCACCATATCGATAACAAAGCGATAGCGCACGTCACTTTTTACGACACGGTCATAGGCTTCGTTAGCCTTCTGAATGGGGATTAGTTCGATATCGCACACGATGTTGTTTTTGCCACAAAAATCCAACATTTCCTGCGTTTCCCGAATGCCTCCGATCAAAGAGCCCGCCAAACTGCGGCGCCCCAAAATCAACGAAAAGGCGCCGACCGGAATCTGCTTTTCGGGAACGCCTACCAATACCATTGATCCGTCAACGACAAGAAGCTGCAGGTACTGATTCCAATCAATTTCCGCCGACACGGTATTGATGATGAGGTCGAAAGATCCCTTGAGCTTTTTGAAAGTTTCGGGATCGGACGTCGCGTAGAAGTGATCCGCCCCCAAACGTTTGGCATCGGATTCTTTTTTGAGCGAGTGGCTGAGAACCGTTACTTCCGCGTCCATGGCGTGCGCAATTTTGACGCCCATGTGGCCCAGGCCGCCTAATCCTACGATGGCGACTTTCTTGCCCGGCCCCGCTTTCCAATGATTGAGGGGAGAATAAAGCGTAATCCCCGCGCACAGCAGGGGAGCCGTCGCATCAAGCGGCAGGTTTTCGGGAAGACGCAAAACAAAATTTTCATCGACGGTTACGATGTTGGAATATCCGCCCATGGTCACCGTTTTTGAGCCGCGCTCATAGCTGTTGTAGGTCAATGTCGAGCCTTCGGCACAAAACTGCTCCAATCCCTTTTTGCAATAAACGCATGTGCGGCAAGAATCGACCATGCAGCCGACTCCCACCCTGTCGCCGACTTTATATTTGGATACTTTGGCTCCGACGCGGGAAACGATGCCGACGATTTCGTGCCCCGGAACCAGGGGGTAAATCGACAAGCCCCATTCGTCGCGGGCTTTATGGATGTCAGAGTGGCAAATTCCGCAATATTTGATGTCGATAACGACATCATGATCGCGCGGTTCGCGGCGTTGAAACTTAAAAGGAGTAAGCGGCTTCTTTGAGGCCGGAACGGCATAACCAAGGGCTTCAAGCATGATACCCTCCTTTTGAAAAGTTGAATGGGATGGACGAATTGTAACCCTATTGAATGAACTGTCAAACCGCCCCATATTAAGATTTACAGCCCTTATAAACAAACAATAAAATAATGCCCCTCCTTTCCGTCGACGATTTCAAGCGCGCCACGGCTGTTGCGATCAAAGCGATAGGCCGCAAGGCTGTGCTTGAAGTCGGCTTTACGGATGCCCAAACGCAAACGGACGATGGGCGCCTTTCGCTTCCGGAACCTCCGCCGAAGATGACGCCGGTCGATTTTGGTTTTGTGCGCGGCTCGGCCGATGCGGCTGCCCTGCGCCTGCGTTATCACAATTCGCGGACGCATAAAATCCAAAGCCCGTCTCCCGATGACGCGCGCGAAGCCTTTGACGCGCTGGAGCAAGCGCGGTGCGAGGCTTTGGGCGCGCGCAAGCTCAAAGGCGTGGCGTTGAACATATCGGCGATGATGGACGAACTCATTCATCGCAAAACAAATTCTCCCGCCCAACAAAAAACGCCGTCTTTGGCGACAGCCCTTCGTCTTCTGGCTTGGGAGAGTTTTACGAATTCCGCTTTACCGCCGGAGGCCGCCAAGGAAGCTTCGTTCTGGCGTTCCTTTATCGAAGAACGCGGGCACGACTATTGGCCGAAGCTTGCGGCATTGCTGAACAACCAAAAGGCCTATGCCGCCGAAGCCTTGCGTTTTATCGCCGCTCTCGACAAAAACGCTGAAAACAAAGATCGCCCGAACGACGACGCAAAAAAGAAGGACGCGCCGGAATATGAATCCGCCGAAGGCGAGGATGAGCGCGAGGAAGAGCGCCAAAAAGAAATGCGAAGCGTCGCCGATCAAAGCGACGACGAGGCGGGCGCAGAGGAAGGCGACTCTTCCGATATGGACAAAATTAGCGGCGATGGGGTTGAAGCCGCCCAAGACCTCTCGCCCCAAGGAGACGAGGATTTAAGCTCGGCCGTCACGACGTATCGCGCTTTCACAACCGAGTTCGATGAAGTTGTTGAAGCCCATAAACTTTGCCATGCGGACGAGCTTTCGCGCCTGCGCCTGATGCTTGACCGGCAAGTCAGCGAGATGCAATCGTTTGTGACGCGGCTTGCCAATCGCCTGCAACGGCGGCTTATGGCGCAGCAGATGCGGCATTGGGAATTCGATCTCGAAGAAGGGTTGCTTGACGCGGCAAGGCTTGCGCGCGTCGTTGTTTCGCCTTCGCACCCCCTGTCCTACAAACGCGAAAAACACACGGATTTCCGCGATACCGTTGTGACGCTGCTCATTGACAATTCGGGCTCGATGCGCGGCAGGCCGATTACGCTTGCGGCCATGAGCGCCGACATTCTTGCCCGCACGTTAGAGCGCTGCGGGGTTAAAAGCGAAATTCTCGGCTTCACGACGCGCGCGTGGAAGGGCGGGAAAGCACGCGAAGCGTGGGTTAAGGCGGAAAAGCCCCCTTTTCCCGGGCGTTTGAACGATTTGCGGCATATTATATACAAAAGCGCCGATCAGCCGTGGCGGGCGGCCAAAAAAAACCTCGGCCTCATGCTGCGCGAAGGGCTCCTCAAGGAAAATATCGACGGCGAGGCTTTGCTGTGGGCGGCGGGACGGCTTACGGCACGTCCCGAAGCGCGGAAAATACTTATGGTTCTTTCCGACGGCGCGCCAGTTGACGATTCTACCCTCTCGACAAATCCCGGAAATTACCTTGAACAGCATTTGAAAACGGTCATCGACTGGATTGAAAACCACACGGACATTGAGCTTGCCGCCATCGGCATCGGCCACGACGTTACGCGCACCTATCGTCATGCCGTGACAATCACCGATACCGAACAACTTGCGCCCGTGATGACGGAACAGTTGGTGGAGTTGTTTGATAAGGATTAGAGTTTTCCTTAGCGAGGCGAGCGCAAAGCGCGAAGCCAAGCTTAGGAAAACCGTATCCCGGCGAAAGCCGGGATCCAGATTGAAAACTTTTGTTTCCTCTGCCGCAAGACTCATATGCTCGCTATCGCGAGCGCTGGATTCCCGCTTTCGCGGGAATGACGAAGGTGTTTTTGGCAAGCGTTGTTCGATGGGGATTAGGCGACTGCTTTTGGGATAAGCCTAACCGCTAACCCCTCCCCTAGCCGCGTTATCACTACTATTGTTCTTATGACAATCGTTGTTTCGCGCCCTCAAGGGGAGGGGAATTTTGCCGCTCTATCGGCAACTATGCCTTTTACAAACAAGCTTATGAATGTTAAACAAAATCAATGTTTCTGACTCCTTCCACGTGGTCCTCTCTCAATCGCCGACGCTGGGCTAATTTTAGAGCCAATAAGCGCGGGTTTTGGTCTCTTTGGATATTCCTTGCGCTTTTCGGCACGGCTTTATGCGCCGAGTTTATTGCCAACGACAATCCGCTGCTGATCAAATTCGACGGGCATTACTACGCGCCCGTTTTTACAAGCTATCCAGAGGTGCGGTTTGGCGGCGAGTTTGAAACGGAAGCCCGTTACCGCGACCCGTACGTCAAAAATCTCATCGAGGCTAAAGGCTGGATGATCTGGCCGCTTATCCCTTATTCCTATGACACCATCAATTACGATCTTGAACAGCCCGCTCCCGCGCCCCCTTCGCGCGACAACTGGCTTGGCACGGACGATCAGGGCCGCGACGTTCTGGCGCGTATTATTTACGGTTTCCGCATTTCCGTGTTGTTCGGGTTGACGTTGACCTTGTTGTCCTCGGTTATCGGCATCGCTGCCGGAGCCGTTCAAGGCTATTTCGGCGGCAAGACCGATTTGATTATGCAACGCTTCATCGAAATATGGGGCGGCATGCCGGTTTTGTATCTGCTTATCATCATGGCAAGCCTTGTGCAGCCGAATTTCTGGTGGCTTCTGGTTTTGATGCTTTTGTTTTCGTGGATGTCGCTTGTTCACGTCGTGCGCGCCGAATTCTTACGCGCGCGCAATTTCGATTATGTCCGCGCCGCCAAAGCGCTGGGCGCCTGCGATATCAGGATTATGTTCAAGCATATGCTTCCCAACGCCATGGTCGCGACGCTGACCTTCTTGCCGTTTGTTCTCAATCATTCGATTACGACGCTTACGGCGCTGGATTTTCTCGGCTTCGGCTTGCCGCCCGGTTCGGCCTCGCTCGGCGAATTGCTCAATCAGGGCAAAAACAATCTGCAAGCGCCATGGCTCGGCATCAGCGCCTTTTGCATTCTGGCACTCATGCTGACTTTGCTGATTTTTACGGGAGAGGCCGTCCGCGACGCTTTCGACTCGCGCAAGGCGCAGGGCGGTAAATCATGATACTGGTTCAACAAAATAGAAAGAAAACAAATGGTATCCCCGCCTTCGCGGGGATGACGGTTATTGTTGGTAACGTGATTAATGCGCGCAAGGCGCAGGAGACTAAGTCATGAGCCTGCTTCAAATAAAAAGAAAGAAACCAAATGGGATCCCCGCCTTCGCGGGGATGACGGGATTTGTTGAGAGGCGTGTTTTAAATAATAACCGTCATGCCCGCGCAGGCGGGCATCCCATTTTCTTTTTTTTGATGGGGGCAGCATGAGCCTGCTTGCCGTCGAAAATCTGAGCGTCACTTTCGGAAACGACGTCAAGGCCGTGCGCAACGCCTCTTTCTCGATTGAACGCGGAGAAACGGTGGCCTTGGTCGGCGAGTCCGGTTCCGGCAAGTCGGTCACGGCTTTGTCGATATTGCAGCTTCTCCCCTATCCAAATGCCAAACATCCCTCGGGCAGCATTGTGTTCGATGATCAAGTAATCCTGACAAATCCCCTCCCCCTTGCGGGGAGGGATAGGGAGGGGGGGGATCAGCAAGAAAATACTTGCTCAATTTTGAATCGCCTTGCCAAGCGGCGCCCCCCCTCCCCTGACCCCTCCCGCGAGGGGAGGGGAATTTCTATTTCCGCTTCGGCGTCTGTTCTTCAATCCATTCGCGGCAACCGCATCGGCATGATCTTTCAAGAGCCGATGACGTCCCTTAATCCCCTGCACACCATCGAAAAACAAATCGGCGAAGTCTTGTTTCTGCATAAAAACATGAACGCCGAACAAGCGCGGGGTCGTATTCTTGAGCTTCTTCAACTTGTCGCTCTGCCGGAGCCAGAAAAGCGCCTGAGCGCCTATCCGCACGAGCTTTCCGGCGGTCAGCGCCAACGCGTGATGATCGCGATGGCTTTGGCAAACAACCCCGACCTTTTGATCGCCGACGAGCCGACGACGGCTTTGGACGTCACCATTCAGGCGCAAATTCTGAAACTCTTGAAGGATTTGCAGAAGCGTCTCGGCATGGCTCTCCTGCTTATCACGCACGACCTGAGCATCGTCCGCAAAACGGCGGATAAAGTCTGCGTCATGCAGCGCGGCGAGATTGTCGAACAAGGTTCGGCTTCTCAGATATTTTCTTCTCCGAAACACGCTTACACCAAAATGCTTTTGGCGGCGGAGCCTAAAGGCGATGTTTTGCCCATCGATCCCGATGCCTCCGAAATTTTGCGCATTGAAAATCTGAAAGTCCATTTCGGCATCAAGAAGGGCGTTTTTGGACGCGCCACGGATACCATCCGCGCGGTAGATGACGTTTCCCTTTTCGTCCGCGAAGGCGAAACCATCGGCATTGTAGGGGAATCCGGTTCCGGAAAAACGACGCTGGGGCTGGCTTTTTTGCGCCTTATCAAATCGCAAGGCAATGTCGTGTTCATGGGACACGAATTGCCGACGTTGTCGCGGTCTGAAATGCGAGCCTTGCGCCCCTCGTTGCAAATCGTTTTTCAAGACCCGTTCGGAAGCCTGAGCCCGCGTATGCCGGCAGGCGATATTATCGCCGAAGGGTTGGACATCAATAAACTTTGTTCATCCCCCGTTGAACGCGAACAGCGCATTATCGAAGCCATGAAAGAGGTCGGGCTTGATCCGGAAACGCGCACCCGCTATCCGCACGAATTCTCAGGCGGCCAGCGCCAACGCATCGCCGTCGCCCGCGCGATTATTCTGCACCCCAAGTTTATCGTTTTGGACGAGCCGACCTCGGCGCTCGACATGTCCGTGCAGGCGCAAATTGTCGAGCTTCTGCGCGACATTCAGCGCCGCCACAAAATAGCGTTTATGTTCATCAGCCACGATTTGCGCGTCGTCCGCGCGTTGGCGCACCGCGTCGTTGTAATGCAAAACGGCAAGATGGTCGAGCAAGGCTATGCGCAGGAGATTTTCAAAAATCCGCAGCAGGAATACACAAAAACGCTGCTAGCGGCGGCGTTGAATTTGGAAATCAGATAGTATTAACACTAATAAGTTAATCTGTTTTTTTCGCTCCTGTATCTCAGAAAGTTTTCTTTATTTTCATTCTTTTATGGTAAACCCTTATGCGCGACGGGTTTTTGTCTCGTCGGAGAAGAATTATATTTAAGGAATTTATTATGAAAATTGTTTCCGGAGAAAATGACGTTTTTAGCATTCAAGGTAATGACCTGGAGGGAAACCTCCGCTGGATATTTCGCACAGAGGTTAGCCCATGGAAAGGCCTAACCTGCGATAATCCAGATGCAGGAGTTCAAGAGAAAACTAACCTGAAGGCCATTGTTTGCGATAGGATCGTTGTAGGTAAAGACGGCGTAGCGGAGATTTACCGCATTTCCTCAGACGAAAAAGTTAATCTTTCAAAAATTCGCGTTCAGGAAAGCGCTGCAGAAATCATTCAAGCTCTTGATGATATGAAAGCGGCAATGGATACAGCAGGCTACTCCAAACAAGCACCGGAGTCCCCAAAAGTGATAACCTTAAAAAATCCCCAAAGGGAAATTTCGATAATACGGTTACCGTAAACGTTGCCCCCCTTTAGCGGACGAGGTGTTGTCCTTTTTTCTGCATGGAGGCTGCTGTCGGATTATTTTTGACTTTTCCGGAAGAAGGACGCGAGGGGGAACGGGAACAACTTCCGACTAATGCTTGAACTTGTTTCATCTGATTAGAAAAAGAACCCGTCGTATTATTTAATTCAGAATTGAATGTAATGATTTTCATTTTTTCCTCTCGTTATTGTTTCAAACAGCTCTTGCTGCCATTTTGTCATTTCCCAGGCGCAGGGGACACAATAAAATGGGCGTCAACGCTCCTTTTTATATAGGGAACAGGGTCTTCAGCCCATTTTATTGTGTCCCCGACGCGAAAGAAAAATGTGTACAAAACGTGAACATTCATATACAATCCCCCTATGTCGAAGTCCTCTTCCGTTTTTGCCTGCCAAGCCTGTGGCACCACTTTTCCCAAATGGGCGGGAAAGTGCGAGGCCTGCGGCGGATGGAATTGTCTGGTCGAAGAAGCGGCAGCCAGCGGCCCGCCCAAGGGGCTGAATGACTCTAAAAACCGTTCAAAATCCAACCGCATTGAATTTGTGCCGTTGAAGAGCACTTCGGATTTTCAAATTCCGCGTCGCCTTTCGAACATCGGCGAATTCGACCGCGTGGTCGGCGGCGGCCTGGTTTCGGGATCGGCAACGCTGGTCGGCGGCGATCCGGGCATCGGTAAATCAACGATCCTTCTTCAGGTCGTTTGCAATCTTGCCGCACAACACAAAATTGCTTATATCTCCGGCGAAGAATCCCTCGACCAAGTCCGCTTGCGCGCCGCGCGTTTGGGACTTGCCGATGTTTCGTGCTCGCTCGCCAGCGAAACGTCGGTGCGGGATATCGTCGCTTCTATCGACAAGGATCCGCCCGATGTTCTGGTCATCGATTCCATCCAGACGATGTACGTCGATACGCTGGACAGCGCGCCGGGAACCGTGGCTCAAGTCCGCACCTCGGCACAGGAACTTATCCGCGTCGCTAAAAAACGCGACATTTCGCTTATCCTCGTCGGGCATGTGACGAAAGACGGCGCTATCGCGGGCCCGCGCGTTTTGGAACATATGGTCGATACCGTTTTGTATCTGGAGGGCGACAGAGGCCATCAATTCCGCGTCCTGCGTAGCGTGAAAAACCGCTTCGGCCCGACGGACGAAATCGGCGTTTTTGAAATGACTGAAAAGGGATTGATGGAAGTGCAGAACCCTTCCGCTTTGTTTTTAGCCGACCGGCGCGACGACATGTCGGGCGCGGCCGTGTTTGCGGGATTGGAGGGCACAAGACCCGTCTTGGTCGAAATTCAGGCTCTGGTTGCTCCCGCCGCCTTTGGAACGCCGCGCCGCGCCGTTATCGGTTGGGATGCCGGTCGTTTGGCAATGATTTTAGCCGTTTTGGAAGCGCGTTGCGGAGTCGTTTTCGGCGCCAATGACGTCTACCTGAATGTCGCCGGAGGACTCCATATCTCGGAACCCGCCGCCGATCTGGCCGTCGCGGCGGCGCTCATATCCTCGCTGACGGGCGAGCCCGTTCCGGCCTCTTGCGTCGCTTTCGGAGAGATCGGATTGTCGGGAGAAGTCCGGCGAGTCAGCCAACCCGAATTGCGACTCAAGGAAGCCGCCAAACTCGGTTTTACGCAAGCGCTGATGCCTCAAACCGACAAGGCACGGAAAACAGGCGCCGTGTCCTTTCTGAGAACCACGGAAATCCGGCAACTTAGCGAGCTTTTGCCGTTATTTGAGGCAACAAAACCCCAAATTTTACGCGCCTAAAAAGATTAACTTTTCCATATTTTGTGCTAGATAGAAGCTTCTCTTTAGCAGGGTTTTGTCATGGAAACTGAAACCGTATTCAATAATTTCGATTATATCGTTATAGGCATCATTCTTTTGTCGGCGTTTCTGGCGCTGATGCGCGGGTTTACGCGCGAGCTGTTTTCGCTTATCGCGTGGGTCGGGGCGTATTTTATCGGCATTCATTTCTACGAGCCTGCCGTTCCGTGGGTTCATAAATATATCAAGAACGATCAGGTCGCGGAGTGGGCGGCCATGGCCGTCGTTTTCGGCATCGCGCTTATTCTTTTGATGATCCTTGGCCTTTTTGTTTGCGGGTTCGTCAAAGGCCGCGTCTTGACCGTCATCGACCGTTCGCTGGGTTTCCTTTATGGGCTCGCGCGCGGCGCTTTGGTTCTCAGCCTCGTTTATCTGGGCGCGGTCATGATTTTCTGGCCCGATATCGACGGCCCCGTGAACGGACAGGAAGACAAAGACAAAAATTCGGCTCCGTCGTTTCTTTTGGAAGCCAAGACGAGGCCGCTGTTGGCTTTCGGCGCAAAGATGCTGGAGCCTCTTTTGCCTCAGCAGCTTCTTAACAAAAATTCCGACGGCTCAGAGAAGCCTCGGCCAGCGAACGAAGAGTCTTCTTCCAGCGAGGACGAAAAGGGCCCCATCGATATCGACAAGCTTTTTAACGAAGAAAGCAACCCATGAGCTTTTCAACAAATCCTTTTGACGACGATAAACTTAAGGAAGAATGCGGCGTTTTCGGCATATCCGGCAAAGATTCCGCCGCCGCAATGACGGCACTCGGTCTTCATGCCTTGCAGCACCGCGGGCAGGAAGCGGCGGGCATCGTTTGCTTCGACGGCGAGCATTTTAACGCGCATCACGCCTTAGGCCTGGTCGGCGAAAATTTTAACGCGGACAGCGTTATCGCAAGGCTTCGGGGCAACGCTGCCATCGGCCACACAAGATATTCGACGACGGGCGAGCCTTCGTTGCGCAACGTTCAACCTTTGTTTGCCGACTTCGACTTCGGCGGATTTTCCATCGCGCATAACGGCAACCTGACGAACGCGCATGTGCTTCGCAAGCAACTTGTGAAGCGCGGTTGTTTGTTTCATTCGACGTCGGATACCGAAGTAATCATTCATCTTATGGCTATTTCGAAGGCCGAGCGCCCCGTCGACCGCCTGGTCGATGCCCTGACGCAGGTCGAGGGCGCTTATTCGCTTGTTTGCCTCGGCAAGGACATGCTTATCGGCGTTCGCGACCCGCACGGCATACGCCCGCTTGTTCTCGGCAAGATTGACGACGCCTATGTTCTGGCGAGCGAGACCTGCGCCCTCGATATCATCGGCGCGGCGTTCGTGCGCGATATAGCGCCCGGCGAATTGGTCGTCATCGGCAGCAAGGGCGTCTCGTCCTTCCGCCCCTTCAGACCCGCGCCCAGCAAATTCTGCATTTTCGAATACATTTATTTTGCGCGCCCCGACTCGTCGGTCGAAGGCCGCTCGGTTTACGAGATGCGCAAGAACATCGGCAAGGAATTGGCGAAGGAGTCTCCCGTTGCCGCCGATATCGTCGTGCCCGTGCCGGACTCGGGCGTGCCGGCCGCCATCGGCTACGCGAACGAGGCCAAAATTCCCTTCGACCTCGGCATCATCCGCAATCACTATATCGGGCGCACGTTTATTCAGCCGACCGACCGCATCCGCCATTTGGGCGTCAAGTTGAAACACAACGCCAACCGCCGGTTTATCGAAGGTAAGCGCGTTATTCTGGTCGACGACAGCATCGTGCGCGGCACGACCTCGACCAAGATCGTCGAGATGGTGCGCGGTGCGGGCGCGAAGGAAGTTCATATGCGCATCTCGTCCCCGCCGACGGCGCACGGATGTTTTTACGGCGTCGATACGCCGGAGTCCGACAAGCTGCTCGCGCACAATCACACCGTCGAGCAGATGCGCCGCTTTATTGGCGTCGATAGCCTTGCGTTTATTTCTTTGGACGGCCTCTACCGCGCGATGTGCGAGACCAAACGCAATAATGCGATGCCGCAGTTTTGCGACGCGTGCTTTAGCGGCGATTATCCCGTCAGCCTGACCGATTTAAATTCGGAAGACGCGCAGGAAGAATTGTCGCTTCTGGCGCAGGGCGAGTAACGGCTATAGGCTGTGCCTTTTCCCAATTGTTAACACTCGACGTTAACCGTTTTTTTCAGACTATGGTTTGAATTTAAGCGTTTTTTATGAACCATAGCCGTTGGAAAACAGGGTTTTCACAGCCTATAGGCTGTGAGACAGGCTATAGGCTGAGAAAAGACAAAATTTATACTTAAGTTTGGCGGTGCAACATGGGCTGCGGGATTCCCCTCCCCTTGAGGGCGCGAAGCGGCGATTGCCATAAGAACATTAGTAGTGATAACGCGGTTAAGGGGAGGGGTTAGTGTTTGCTTTTCAGAATCTCTTCCGCCCGATTGAGAATGGCCGACACGACTCCTTCTCGGTTTTTCAAAACTTCCTCATTCGTAAAACGCAAAACTTCATAGCCCATTTTTTGTAATGCTTCGTCACGTGTTTTGTCTTTGTCGAGACGCGTATCGTGAGAGGTGCCATCGACTTCAATAATTAAACGAGCATTCAAGCAAACGAAGTCGGCGATGTAGGGATGGATGGGGTGTTGGCGGCGGAAGCTTATGCCTGTGGTCTTTGTCGCAAGGCGCAATTCGTGCCACAAGACTTGTTCGCCGTCTGTTGAATCACGGCGAAGATTTTTAGCGCGTCGATAATCGGTCGGTTTGGGTTTGTGAGAAGCAAAATGAGAAACGCTGGGCATAGTGGCAACCTCCAACCCCTCCCCTAACCGCGTTATCACTACTAATGTTCTTGCAGCAGTCGCCGTTTCGCGCCCGCAAGGGGAGGGGAATCCATTCAGGATTGCGACAAATTCATTTTTCCTTTCCGCAAGGGGAGGAACGTGATGTGTAGACTGATCAAGGTTATGATTTCGATTTTCTCAACTCTTGAAGTTTTTTCAAGGAAATATTGCGTTGACCATTCTTTTGTAGCTTCCCGCAATTGTTCCATGCGATATCTCCATCACCATCATATATCAGACCAGCTTTCTCTGGATTTAAAATACGCATTACTATCAGACGATCACAACTGCCCGACATTTCTATGCTTGTTCCACCCGTCAGCTTAATTTGCACCTCCCTTCCATTTTTATCTATTGCATCATGTGCTTCATGTGAGTGGGGATACAGTTCTAACTCAAAAAATACTTTTGCGATTACTTCGCCTATTGAACCGACAAGATGCCCATCTGGCGTAAATTTTCGTCCGTATTGTTTTTCTAAATGATCGACAGCTTCGTAAATCGTTGCAACCTCAGCGGGTAAAGGGATTTCTTGAAGGATTTTTAACTGCGAGAAATTTTTGTCTGAGTTGCCCATGGTAACCCCTCCCCTAACCGCGTTATCACTACTAATGTTCTTGCAGCAGTCGCCGTTTCGCGCCCGCAAGGGGAGGGGAATTCATTTTGTATCGCTTCACCGCCATTCTTGCTCATCAATATTTATGCATCACTTATGCATCAATGTTGGTGACGTTGAGGGCGTTGTCCTGGATGAATTCGCGGCGGGGTTCGACGACGTCGCCCATAAGGGTCGAGAAGACTTGTTCGGCGACTTCGGCTTGGTTCACCTTAACCTGCAGAAGCGTGCGCACCGAGGGGTCAAGCGTCGTTTCCCACAACTGCTCGGGGTTCATTTCGCCGAGGCCTTTGTAACGCTGCATCGTGAGACCTTGCTTGCCGTGTTCCCATATCGCGTCGATAAGCGAGATCGGCCCCGGCAACGAGATAACCTTATCCTTAATCGCGAGCTTGGCGGGAAATTGGAACCACGCCTGTAAATCGCTTGTCATCTGGTCGAGCTTGCGCGCTTCGCTTGAGCGCAACGTATCGGCATCAAGCGCGTAAGCGTGCGACACGCCAAAACGCGCGCGGCTGAGGATCATGCCGCCCTTAGGCGCTGCCTTGCCCTTCCAGCCGCGTTCCTTCGGCGGCAACAAGGCATCCAAACGTTTTGCGACGTATTCCGCCGCTTGTGTCGCATGGTCGGCGCTTGAAACCAGAGAGGCCGAAAGCGCGCCCGCAATAGCCGCCTGTTCGACCAAGGCTTCGTGGCCGACTTTATGCGCCAGCGACTTAATCGCTTGTTTCATGCTGCGCGCGCGTTCCGCCAGCTTGCGCAATTCTTCGCCGGTCACGACTTTGCCGCCGTGAAGCGTCAGCGAGACGTCTTCGATGCCCGTTTCGGTCAGATAGCTTTCCATCGCGGGTTCGTCTTTCAGATACCGCTCTTTCGTATTGCCGCGCTTGATGCGGAACAGAGGCGGCTGCGCGATATAGATATACCCGCGCGTAATCAATTCCGGCATCTGGCGGAAGAAGAACGTCAAAAGCAGCGTGCGGATGTGGCTGCCGTCCACGTCGGCGTCGGTCATGATGATGATTTTGTGATAGCGCGCCTTGTCGGCGTTAAATTCTTCGGGCCCGATGCCGCAGCCGATGGCGGTGATGAGCGTGCCCACCGATTCAGAAGCCAGCATTTTATCGAAACGCGCGCGTTCGACGTTCAATATCTTGCCGCGCAAAGGCAGGATCGCCTGAAACTGGCGCGAGCGTCCCTGTTTGGCGGAACCGCCTGCCGAGTCTCCTTCGACGATGAAGATTTCGGATTGCGCCGGATCGCGGTTCTGGCAGTCCGCCAGTTTGCCGGGAAGCGAATTGGGATCGAGCGCGCCCTTGCGCCGCGTGAGTTCCCTTGCTTTGCGAGCGGCTTCACGGGCGAGCGCCGCCTCCGCCACCTTGCCGATGACTTTCTTGGCGTCTGCCGGATGTTCTTCAAACCAGACGTTCAGCATTTCGCTGATGATGGATTCGACGACGGGCTTCACTTCGCTGGAGACGAGTTTTTCTTTCGTTTGCGAGGAGAATTTCGGATCGGGAACCTTGATGGACAAAACGCAGGTCAGGCCTTCGCGCATGTCTTCGCCCGACAGCGCGATTTTGTCCTTCTTGGTCATGCCCGCGTTTTCCGCGTACTGATTGACCGTTCGCGTCAACGCCGCGCGGAAGCCCGCCAAATGCGTGCCGCCGTCTTTTTGCGGGATATTGTTGGTGAAACACAGCATGTTTTCGTGATAGCTGTCGTTCCACTGCATCGCGCATTCGACCGTCATTCCGTCCTGTTCCTTACGGGAGAAAATGGTCGAATGGACGGGCTGCTTCGACTGATCGAGCCAAGCGACAAAGGCCATCAGGCCGCCTTCGTAGTGAAGATTGATGGATTTTGGCTCGGCGCCGCGCGCGTCGGTTAAAATGAGATTCACGCCGGAATTGAGAAACGCCAATTCGCGCAAGCGATGTTCGACCGTGCCAAAATCAAAAACGGTTTTGGTAAACGTCGCGGGCGAGGGCAAAAAGGTAACCTCGGTTCCCGTTTGATCGGATTTGCCGACTTGCTTAAGCGGAGCTTCGGCAACGCCGTCGCGGAAGCGCATCGCAAATTCGCCGCCCTGACGCCAGATGCGCAGGTCGAGAAATTCGGACAGGGCATTGACGACGGAAACGCCGACGCCGTGCAGACCGCCGGAAACTTTGTACGAGTTCTGATTAAATTTTCCGCCCGCGTGAAGTTGGGTCATGACGACTTCGGCCGCCGAGATTCCTTCTTCGGTATGGATGTCGGTCGGAATGCCGCGCCCGTTGTCGCGCACCGTGCACGAGCCGTCGGCGTTCAAAATCACGTCGATGCGTGTGCAGTATCCCGCCAAAGATTCGTCGATGGAATTATCGACGGCTTCGTAAATCATGTGATGAAGACCCGTGCCGTCATCGGTATCGCCGATATACATGCCCGGGCGTTTGCGCACGGCATCGAGCCCGCGCAGGACGGTAATGGAATCGGCGCCGTAGTCTTGTTCTCCCTTCGCCATGGCTTCCGCTTTCGCCAAAGCTCCAGCGGATAAATCGTCGGACACGGCAGGAATTTCGTTTGTCGCTTTACTCATTCGTTTTTGACCATAATTTTGTCCGGATGGACGTGCCGGAAATGCAACTAATACCAGCGGGCCCATGTAATCCGACACGAAGCTCGACTTCACTCGCTCTGCGCCTCACCGTTCGCTTGCCGGGCGGCTCCGTTGTTTCTAATGACTTTTTTAGTCCGGCGAGCGAACGGCTCCTCGCAACCGCTCGTGACTCACGCGGGTCACTTCAAGCGCCGACGGGCATAAGTCCATGCCAGAATTAGAAAAAACGCCTCTGGCGAATCAGGCGTTAATATTAGCCAATGCAGGAGGAAAACGCCACCTTCTTTCTTACTAAAAATGCCTTTTGTATGTCGTTTTTGAGGTCGATATTTTATATGTTTTTCAAAAGGTTATGGCGTGTTTTGTTTTTGAAAATCCATATTCTTGCCACAGGGGGTGTTTTTTGCCCAAAAACGAGGGTAAATCGGGCGATTAGGGGAATTAGTTTCGGGCTCTTATTGTATAATGGTCGGCAGTATTTTTAGGATTTATATTTTTTAAAACCAAGATTTTTTGAAATGTTCGAGAATATTAAAAGAACAAGTTACCTGTCGTCTTTCTGGAAAAAGCATCAGAGCTTCCTTAATGGAGAAACGCTTGAAGCCGAAGCGCGCGAGGTTCCGCCTTTGGCCGAACTGTCGGCTTTTGATCTTAGCCATTTTGCAAACACTCTCGGCGTTTATCAAAACAAATATTATCACGGAGAGCCCTCCTCGTTCGCCATCAAATATTGGAAAAGAAAGGAAGAGGAATGGACGGACGCCGTTTGCCATAAGATTTTTTCGTTCAATAAAAAAGATCATATGGTCTCCTTTTTTGCCTTCGTCCGTCTTAGCAAAAAACCTTCCAAAAAATATTGGAACGCTTTCTTTCCCGCTGCCGCCGAAAAACTTCCGGAATCCAGAGTCGCGGTGATGGAAGGAATACACGACGTGTTTGACAAGGACGATTTTCTGGGTCTCTTGCGCGTCCTTTCTCACTTCGACCAAAAACCGCCCAGCGATTCTTCGCCCCAAAGCTTTGAAACGCGCTTATTCCGCGCTCTTATAGCTAACCTGAACGACTTTGATGGCAGGGAAATGTATTTCATGCTCTCCCATCTTAATAAGCTTGAGGTTGTTCTACCGAGCGCGTTTAAGACAGCTTTTGTTTCCCATTTTACGGGAAAGCTTGTTGACCTTCCTCCTGAAGACCTTTTCGATGTGCCTTATCAGTTGGATCATCTTAAGATAAATCTGTTCGATGAAGAAATTTTTGCCAAGCGCTATCTCTCGCTCACCTATGAATATCTTGATTCTTCGTATCGGCGCCATCTCAACCCGGAGTCCAGGAGCCTATACCGCCGCCGACTCGTCTCAATGGCCAAGGGCTTGGCCAGAGGCAAGATCATTCCCGACGAGCATTACAAAAAACGCCTTAACGACGCCCTTTTTGACGCGCTTCCGGATTGCAATGATATGGAATTATCTCGCATCGGTTACAGCTACGCCTTTCAGGGAAGAGTCCCGAACGATGCGTTTTTAAAGGAGCTTGCCGGCGTTGCCTCGAAAAAGATCGATGTCTTCGGCGCTTTGAGCTCCTCTAATCTTCTTTGGGCCATCGCCGTTTTCTCCGTCAAAAGGGTTCTTCCTCCCGAAATTCTGGGGCTCGCCGAAAAGCTTGCCGATCGCGCCGCTTCCATTCAATTGAACGAAACAGACTCTCATTTTTGCCATCTTGCCTGTCTTCGCCTGTTTCCAGAAAAAAAGGATTCTTTTCAGCCATTCCCTCCAAAAGGGGATCCTTGCGAGGGAGAAATCGCTCTCTTAAACTTTTTTATCAGCAACGGGTACACGCCGGCGGCAACCAGAATGGTTATTCCCTCGCTCGGCACGGAAATACCCTATGTCTTTTCTTCCGGCGAGAGAACCGTGTATATGACTTATGATACCCGCAGCGTTTTCGCAAAAGATTTTGAGGATAACTCGCTTCATCCCAGAGGCTCCGTGAACCTTATGACGGCCTTGCTCTGGAAAGAAAGGCCGAAGGAACCGGGCAAGAAGTTCGTTCTTATACGCCTACAGCACACGGAGGCGGAGGCTTTGGTGAAGTCTCAAGACACCAAGATGCTTCATATGATGATGGATAGAATTTTCGCGCTGAGGACGGGCGTCTATAAAATCCGTTTTCACAAAGATTCCGTTTCTTCCCCGTCCCTTCGTTGGCCAGACGCTCCTTCCGGCATGGCGCAGCCGGAGACGCCTTCGGAAAAACCGGGGGCATTATCAAAAGATCATCCGGGGCTAGGGTGTTGAGTTTTAGAATTCTTTTTACGGAAATTGTCGCCGGATTGGCCGTTAAACCTAAATATTTGACGCGGGACGGCCGAATTACGCTATAAACCCCTCATGAGCGCGCCCTTACATCTTCCGGCCCTGCGTGGGGAAGGCAATCTTGCCGTCTATTTGCGCGATATCCGCAAATTTCCCCTCCTTGACCCCAACGAGGAATACATGCTCGCCAAATCCTGGAAGGAACATGGCGATCTTGAATCCGCGCATAAACTCGTCACCAGCCATTTGCGCCTCGTCGCCAAAATCGCCATGGGGTATCGCGGCTATGGGTTGCCTTTGGCCGATCTGATCGCCGAGGGCAACATCGGCATGATGCAGGCCGTCAAGCGCTTCGATCCCGACAGGGGATTCCGCCTTTCGACCTATGCCATGTGGTGGATACGCGCCGCGATACAGGAATACATTCTGCATTCGTGGTCTTTGGTCAAAATCGGCACTACCGCCGCTCAGAAAAAACTGTTCTTCAACCTGCGCCGCCTGAAGGGCGAGATGAAAGCCATCGACGACGGCGATTTATCGAACGAGCAAGTCCAAGAAATCGCCGCACGGCTCGATGTGCCCGAGGAAGAAGTCGTCAACATGAACCGCCGTTTAACCGGCGGCGATCAGTCGCTTAACGCCCAAGTCAGCAAAGACGGCGAAGGCGGCGACGAATGGCAGGACTGGCTGGTCGATACTGCAGAGCCCGCCGACACGCAGATGAGCGCGGCGCAGGAATTGGGGCATCGCCAAAGGCTGCTGGCTCAGGCGATGGAGGGGCTGAACCCGAGGGAGCGCGAAATCATTATTGCGCGGAGGCTTAGCGAATCTCCCGCCACGCTTGAAGACTTGTCCCAGAAGCTGGGCGTCAGCCGCGAACGCGTCCGCCAGATCGAAGTCCGCGCGTTTGAGAAGCTTCAGCACAACATTAAGATCGAGGCCGAACGCGAGGGATTGGTTGGGTAGACCAACCCCGTCATGCTGGCGAAAGCCGGTATGATGCCGTGGATAGGTAGTCGTATACAAACTGCACTTTCTGGATAACCCTAACCGATAACCCCGCCCCTAGCCGCGCAATCGCTACTGATGTTCTTATGGCAGTTGCCGTTTCGCGCCCGCAAGGGGAGGGGAATTCGTGGGGGACTGCTGGCAATTTAGCGAGTTGAATGTTTAATTTTTCTACATTCAAGAAAATAACCAAATCGGATTCCGGATATATTTTCTTTCGTCTGCATGCGCATCCGAAGAGAAAATATTCCGGAATGACGGTGTTTAATTGGGCTTTGTTCCAGATATCTGCGATTCGTTTCTTTTGCGAAATTATGCATCTTTTCCCCATGCTGCAAAGCAAGGACGAAAAGTCTGTACTTTTATAATCCCCCCGTTAAACATCCTTTTCTGGCTTGTTTCCCTTGTTATTGGCCTGCGCAACCCCACATATCTTGGAGGAGTTTTTGGAGAAAGAGATGACCGCCGTCACCCCACACTCTTCCGCCGAAACTGCGTGGCATGGGTTTAAGGAAAAAACCTGGAAAACGCGCGTTGACGTGCGCGATTTTATTCAAAAAAATTATACGCCTTACGATGGCGACGAGGCTTTCCTTACTAAGCCAACGGCTCGCACGAAACAGTTATGGAAAAAAGTGCTGGCTCTGCTCGATGAAGAACGCAAAAAGGGCGTTCTCGATATTTCGACAGATAAGCCCGCCGGTATTACCGCGCACGCTCCAGGCTATATCGACAAAAAACACGAAATTATCTTCGGATTGCAGACGGATGCGCCCCTGAAACGCGCCATCATGCCCAACGGCGGCTTGCGCATGGTCGAGATGGGGCTTGAGGCCTATCACTATAAAATGGATCCTCTCGTTCAGGAAATCTGGACGAAACATAGAAAGTCCCACAACCAAGGCGTTTTCGACGTTTACAGCCCCGACGTTCTGGCGGCGCGCAAGGCCGGCATCATCACGGGATTGCCCGACGCCTACGGACGCGGACGCATCATCGGGGATTATCGCCGTGTTGCGCTTTACGGAACCGATTTTCTGCGCCGCGACAAGCAGCGCGAATTCCACGAACTCGATAGCGGCGCATTCGACGAAAAAACCATGCGCCTGCGCGAAGAATTGTCGGAACAATATCGCGCGCTCGACGAGCTGAAACAAATGGCGTCTTCTTACGGTTTTGACATCAGCCGCCCCGCCGCTACCGCAAAAGAGGCCGTTCAATGGACGTACTTCGCTTATCTGGGCGCGGTTAAGGAGCAAAACGGCGCGGCGATGTCGATCGGGCGTATTTCGACGTTCCTCGATATCTACATCGAACGCGACATGATAATGGGCGTTTTGACCGAGGAGCAGGCGCAGGAAATGATCGACGATCTGGTCATTAAACTGCGCATCGTGCGCTTTTTACGCACGCCCGAATACGACGCTTTGTTTTCGGGGGATCCAACGTGGGTGACGGAATGCCTCGGCGGCATCGGCGAGGACGGGCGGCCTCTTGTGACAAAAAACAGCTTCCGGTTTCTGCACACGCTTTACAATCTTGGCCCCGCGCCGGAGCCTAATCTGACCGTTTTGTGGAGCGTCCATTTGCCGCAGGCCTTTAAAAACTTTGCGGCCAAGGTTTCGGTCGAGACAAGCTCGATCCAATACGAGAACGACGACGCCATGCGCCCGCTGTGGGGCGACGATTACGGCATCGCGTGCTGCGTTTCTGCCATGCGCATCGGCAAGCAAATGCAGTTCTTCGGCGCACGCGCCAATCTGGCAAAAGCCCTTCTTTACGCCATTAACGGCGGCGTCGACGAAAAGCTGGGCATCAAAGTCGCGCACGGGTTTGAGCCGATAACCGGCGACGTCCTTTCGTACAAAGAAGTCGAGAAAAAGCTCGACAAGATGATGGACTGGCTGGCCGCCACTTACGTCAAGGCGCTGAACGTCATTCATTACATGCACGACAAATACGCCTATGAGCGCATCGAGATGGCGTTGCATGACCGCGATATTCTGCGCACCATGGCCTGCGGCATCGCGGGATTGTCGGTTGCGGCGGATTCTTTGTCGGCCATTAAACACGCGAAGGTTTCCGTCATCCGCAACGAGGCCGGACTTGCCGTCGATTATAAAATCGAGGGGGAATATCCCGCCTATGGCAACAACGACGATCGCGCCGATAAAATCGCCGTCGGGCTTGTCACCAAGTTCATGGATAAGATCAAAGCCCAGCCTTATTTCTATCGCGATGCGATGCCGACGCAATCCATTTTGACCATCACGTCGAATGTCGTTTACGGCAAGAAAACGGGCAATACGCCCGACGGACGGCGCGAAGGCGCTCCGTTCGCCCCGGGAGCCAACCCCATGCACGGGCGCGACACAAAAGGCTTTGTCGCCGCCGGCGCTTCGATTGCGAAAATCCCCTACGCCTGCGCGCTTGACGGCATTAGCTGGACGGCCTCGGCGACGCCGGATTCCTTGGGGCGCACGCTCGATGAACGCAAAGTCAATCTCGCCAACTGCCTTGATGGTTTTGTCAAAGCGGGCGGCTTTCACGTCAACGCGAACGTTCTGAACTGCGAAACGCTGATCGACGCGATGGATCACCCCGAATTTTATCCGCAATTGACCATTCGCGTGTCGGGCTATGCCGTTAATTTCGTCAAGCTTTCGCGCGAACAGCAAAAAGACGTGATCAGCCGTACGTTTCATAAAACGATGTAAGATGGCGTGAGTTTCTATGGCTAAAAGAAAGAAATCTAGATAGCTTTGTCATTCCGCAAAACTTTCTTTTCGCGCCTTTGCGCGAAAGAAAGTTTATGCGGAATCCGATGTGGTTTCTTAAAGCTATAAAGGAAATCGGATTCCGCATCTTCGCGCTCGGCCTGCGGCCTTGCGCTTCGTGCGGAATGACGGTTGCAATTGTATTTCTTTAAGAGGCTTCATTTCGTATGAGTGAAGACAAAGAAAAACTTGTTGGGTACCTTCACTCCGTTGAAACGGGCGCGGCGGTTGACGGGCCGGGCGTGCGGTTCGCCTATTTCATGAGCGGGTGCCCGTTTCGCTGTCTGTATTGCCAAAACCCCGACACATGGAACGTCGGCAGCGGGCGCAAGGTGACGCTTGAAGAAGCTCTTGCGGAAGTCGAACCTTATCGGGATTTTCTGAGGAGCGCGGGCGGCGTGACCATTTCGGGCGGCGAGCCTTTGGTTCAGGCGCAGTTTGTGGGCGAGCTTCTGAAGCGCATTAAATCCGATTTCGGCTTGCATACTGCCCTTGATACACAAGGGTTTCTTCACGCGACTGTCGACGATGCGTGGTTTGATGCCGTCGATCTTGTTCTTCTCGACATCAAGCAATTCGATCCGGAAAAATATCTGAAGCTGACGGGAAAGCCTTTGCAGCCGACGCTCGACTTTGCGCAGCGTCTGGCTCGTTTGCGCAAAAAAATGTGGATTCGGTATGTGTTGGTTCCGGGCGTCACGGACGACGACAAGGATATTCTGCGCCTTGCGGATTTTATCGCCGCGCTGGGCGACAGCGTCGAGCGCGTCGAGGTTCTGCCCTTTCATCAGTTGGGGGCGTTCAAATGGAAAGAATTGGGATTGGATTATACCCTTGAGCACTCGCCGACGCCGACGTCTGAAGCTGTTCTTCATGCGCAGGGGTTGTTTGCGTCGAGGGGGATGAGGGTGGTTTGAGTAATCGAAGCAATAGACGACCCCTCACCTGCAAAATCTAAGGGCTTACTTTCGTAAGCCCAAGATTTTGCTTCCTCTCCCGCAAGGGGAGAGGGAAAATGTTAAAAAGGGCTGGGGTTTTGGCCCAGCCCTTTCTTTTTATCTTTATTCGTTATTTCTTCTTCTTGGCGGTTTTCTTTTTGGCGACTTTTTTCTTCGCCGGTTTTTTGCATTTACACTTGCTTCCACACTTGCATGCCATTGTCTTTCTCCTTGTTTGGTGAAGACGATTCGCAAACGATAGTTATTGTTTGTAAAAAATTAGTGAAGACCGAGAGCGCGCAGAAGCCCCGTCATATCCTTCGGCAGTTTTGACGTGAATTTTCTGACCTTGCCGGTGCGCGGGTGGACGAAGTGAATTTCAACGGCGTGCAGAGCTTGGCGAGGAAAACTCTGCAAATATTCTTGAAGATTCTTGTTTGGGCGCGACTGCTCTGCGGTACGCTTGCTCCGCAAGCTCCCCGCAACCGCGACTGCGCCCTTACCATACGTCGGGTCGCCTACGACCGGATGCTTGATATGCGCCATATGGACGCGGATTTGATGCGTTCGTCCCGTTGCAAGTCTGCATTCGACCAATGAAGCGACGCCGAAATCCTTGATGACTTTATAGTGCGTGAGCGCCGTCCGGCCCTTGGCCGTAACGGCCATTTTCTTTCTGTCTCTTGTACTGCGGCCTATCGGCGCATCAACGCTGCCTGCGTTTGGCGAGGGCACACCCCAGACAAGCGCATGATACGTGCGGCTGAGGCTTCTGTCGGCAAATTGTTTGGATAATGCCTGATGCGCAGCGTCGTTTTTCGCGACGATCATGAGGCCGCTTGTGTCCTTGTCGAGGCGATGCACGATGCCCGGACGCGCGACTCCGCCAATGCCGGAAAGGGTTTTGCCGCATTTGGCAAGCAGCCCGTTAACAAGAGTGTGATCGCGGTTTCCCGGCGCGGGATGAACGACAAGCCCCGCCTGTTTATTGATGACGATGACGTCTTTGTCTTCGTAGACGATTTCAATGTCTATGTCCTGCGCTTCGGGTTCGGCTTTTTCGGGCGGCGGGATGACGAGCGTATAAACCTCTCCCGATTTGACCTTGCGGCTGGCGTCCGTCGCGGGTTTTCCGGAAAGGCTTAAGTTTCCTTGCGCCATAAGAGCCGACACACGCGCACGGGATAAGGCTGGTTCTTGAAGCGCGGCAAGCGTTGTGACGGCCTTGTCCACTCGCAGGCCTGCGCATTCATCGGGAATAACAAGGCAGAGAGACTGCGCCCGGCTTTTCATTTCTGCAGGGCGACGGGTTGATCGAGCCGATACTGCTGGGAGAATTGTTCGACCATTTTCCTGACGACATCGGCGACTTTTTGAGGATGAAGCGATTGTCCGCTGACGACTTTGTTATGTTGGCGCCAGTAGATCGCCGTCACGTTACGGGGCGCGGTGACCGGCGGAATAACGGCCCTGATGCGGCTTTCCGCCGAGAGGGATATCCACGACGCGCAATTCAAATTTTCGTCAACATATGTCGATACTTCGGGAATTAACTGGATGCGCGCGACGCCCACCATCTGCGGTTTGGCATCGACCATAGCGACCGCCGGAACCGTCGTTCCCGCAAAAGAGCTTGTGAAGACGGAGGCGAGCTGTTCCCGCGCCAAACCGCAGGAATCGGATGCGTTGGCATCGGTAAATTTCGTGTAATTGATAATGACCTCGCCGACGCCGAACAATTCGGGCGCTGCGCCTTGGGCTACGGCTGCTTGAGGGGCAAGGGATAGGCAAAGAAAGGCTGGAAAAAGAATCGAGGCAACCTTTTTCATCTTTTCCCCCTTATTTCGATCAGAGCTCATACCAATCTGCTTATAAAACGATCAGTGAAACGAGAAGGGCGGTTCTTTACTCCAAATCGCCTTTCCAAGCGTCTCTCCCCCTCCCCTGACCCCTCCCGCGAGGGGAGGGGAATTTTTCTCTCGCACCTTTTGCAGGTCAGTCTATTCGTCAGTCGGTATCACTCTCTCTCGTCGCGCTGCGTTTTTTCTTTGCGTTCGTGGCGTTCCTGTGCATCAACCGTCAGGGTCGCAATCGGACGCGCATCCAGACGCTTGATGCCGATGTGTTCGCCCGTGTCTTCGCAGAAACCGTATTCGTTCCGATCGATGCGTTCCAGAGCTTCGTCGATCTTGCTGATCAACTTGCGCTGCCTGTCGCGCGTACGAAGTTCCAGCGCAACTTCCGTTTCCGCCGAAGCGCGGTCCGTAATATCGGGTTCTTGCATGCCGCCGTCGTCCTGCAATTCCTGCAGCGTCAGATCGGCTTCACGCACAATTTCGGCCTTCCAGTGCAAGAGCTTTTTCCGGAAATATTCCAGCATCACCGGATTCATGTACGGCTCTTTTTCCGTGGGCTTGTAGTTCGGCGGAACGGTTACGGTCGTCATGCAATACTCCTGTTCAGATATCTTACAAGTCGAGAGCCAAGGAACATAGGGGAGACTGCCTTACCAAGTCAACGCAGGATAAAGCGCATTTTTTATGAATAATTTCAGCATATTAGCGTATGTCCGGATTTTGGCGGGCTTCAATTCGGATGGACAAGGGCCTTCTTCACGCTGTCGATTGTAAACAAGAAAAGCAAACCTGATTCGGTCGACGCGAACAAAGCGTCGCCATTCGCGTTCCAGACAAGCCCGTTGATCGCGGGATTTGTAGTTGGTGTGGGCGGGTTGATCATCATTTCCATTCTGCCGTCCAAGGGCGCCAGCACGATCATGCCGTCGCTGTACCCCGCGGCGACCATTTCGTCCTGCGGGTGGGGCGCAACCTGCGTCACCAATCTGTTTTCCGCTCCGCCAAGCATGAGGGGCGCTTTGCCCCACGGCCCGCCGCCCGAAAACGGCCAACAAATGACTTGCTGCGCGCCGGAGGTCGCCAGATATTTTCCGCGCGGCGTGAAAGCCATTGAACGAATTTTCGACATGTAGCCCTGCATCCGCATTTCCTTGTTATCGTCGGAAAGAAGCCATCCATGCAGCGCGTTTTCCTGCATGCTTGTCAAAAGAGCTTTCCCGTCGGGGCTCCAGATCATATCGAGGTGCGAGCCTTTCCATTCGAGCGTCGTGGCTTCCGCTTTCTTAGAGTTGAGCCACCACAAGGTCACGCCGTTATAATGGCTGACCGCAAGGCGCTTGCCGTTGGGGCTGAAGGAAATGCCGCCCGGATTGGTCGGCACCGAAAGAAGCGGCGTGAAATGCTCGTGCCCCTCTTCGTTTAAAACGTGGATAATCTTGCCTTCGTTGTAGGCGCGGAATTTGCCGTCGGCGGAAGAAGCGACGTGATCGATCCATATAGTTGGGCGCGACTGCTCTGCGAGAGGAGTCGTCGAGTCCGTTGTCGGATCGAGGATGAGGACTTTTCCGTCATCACCGCCCGATAAAAACGCGTGCGCGTCGGCGTCGGGCTGCAACGACAACGATATGCCATCGTGCATTTTAACGACTTTGGGCGTTATCGCCTCATCGCTTGCGGGAAGCAGGCGCGCCGTTCCGTCGGCCAGCGCTGCCGCCACCCAGTCGCCGTTGCGGTTCACGCAGAGCGAGAGGATGGGGACTTCGAATTTCCATTGGGTGAAGACGGCGGTTATCATGACGGAGGGTTATAATGCCTTAAAAGCGTTAAAGCAAAATCAGATTCGAAGATTATATTGGGGCAAAATTTGTTTTCGCCGTTTTGCGTTTTTTTGCGCTTTCATAGCCCACAAGAGAGCCGTCCCTGGCTTTGACAAACTCATGATGCGGTGTTTTGTACATGGCAACAAGCCCGGACGGTATTGCGTGGGTAAACATGTTTCTGGCCTGCACGAGAAATCCCGATTCAATAAAATACCTGTTCGCCGCTCGGACATACCAGTTCGGTCTAAACATGTTTTTTTGGCGAGTCCTGATCTTATTCATCAACGCGCGCCATGCGATATTGTGGGCGTTTCTTTCGTCTTGCGGCCATAGGCGCTCTTGCTCGGCGACAATCGCCTCCTTCGCGCCCCTATGAACAGGCTGGCCTTGCGAAGTATATATTTCCCTTCCGTCGCGGGCAAAAATCCTTACGCGCTCTAGCCCCGCATTGCGCGATAGGACGTCGGCGTTATCGGGAAAAACACGGTAAACTTGATTGAGAAAAGAAAGAGGAGTCCAGCGAGGGATTACAGGCCTTTCTTCACTTCTTTTTGCAATATCGTCTTCAAAGCGATTGAATATGCCGTAGACGCTGTTCTTTTTATTTGTCGCAGTCCCATAAAAATCGGCGGCAAATCCGGCGTTTTGAAAATCCTCGATGATGTCCTTGATTCGAGCAGCGTTGCGAATGGTCGCCTGATAAACGACGTTATTCTTGGCGTTGCGCGCGTCGAGAAGCAGGCGGCTTGTCCATTTCCAACATTCTTCGTTCGTGATTTCCGCAAGCTTAAAGGGGACTTCTTTAAAAATATCTTTTGCCTTTGGGTGATATTGGCGGGTTTCATCGACGTCCGTCATAACCGGAGAGCCTAATGCGGCAAGTTCTTTTTTTGCCATCTTGGCTATTCTTGATTTTCCGGAGCCTGGAGGCCCACCGACGACGACAAAACGGGGAAAACTTAATGATGGCTTTCCTTCGGCAAAATCTTCAAATATATCCTTATAAACTCCCTCTTGCTGTAACGGGTCGGTTATATCAAACTTATGTGTGTCTATACTCATCTGGTTTGTACCGTTTTATATGATCTTCCCTTGTAATATCTTCTTCTCTTGTTATGTCGCCATATATTTTGTTCAACTCTAAAGCAAGTTGGTCCGCCGGCACTATTGCTCGTTTCATTGCTTCTATATCATCACCGCCAATATTTTCTCCCAGTTCTCTAAGAGTCTTTTTAATTGAAACATAATACTGAGTAATTTTGTGGTCTTCTCCAAACAGCTCCGCCGCACTTCTTCTCCAACAGGACATCATTCCAAGAGCGCCCAAATTGACGCCATGCGCGCCATCATAAAGCGTTTCCCACTCAGTCGCCCTTATCATCCCTTCTGCAATCGCATCCATGTTTGAGACTCTTATATCCAATTAGGGTTACATTGTTCTTAATTTACCACATTTTACCTATTTTGCCACGCTCATTCT